>Ga0209257_1000089_pt1 | contig 277925 bp, 185 predicted proteins | sample AraplaCvi_mCL_r2_FD_184277 | JGI IMG/M metagenome (GOLD analysis project Ga0209257, IMG submission 184277) | Arabidopsis root microbial communities from North Carolina, USA - plate scrape MF_Cvi_mCL_r2 (SPAdes) (version 2) | ecosystem: Host-associated > Plants > Roots > Endosphere | place... | reverse complement strand
AGCTGACAGTAGTAGAAGACCAGATCGGAACCGGTAATGTATTGGCTAATGACAGCGATCCAGAAGGCAACAGCCTGACGGCTTCGTTAGTAACCGCACCAGCCAATGGTACAGTGGTACTGAACGCCGACGGTAGCTTCACATATACACCAAATGCGAACTACAGCGGCCTGGATAGCCTTGTATATCAAGTATGTGACAACGGCACACCAAGTCTGTGTGATACAGCGATCTTAAGAATAACCGTAACACCGGCTAACGACGCACCGGTTGCTGTAGATGACCAGTTGACAGTAGTAGAAGACCAGATTGGTACCGGTAATGTATTGACTAATGACAGTGACCCAGAAGGCAACAGCCTGACGGCAAGTCTGGTAACGGCCCCAATGAATGGTACAGTAGTATTGAATGCTGATGGAAGCTTCACATACACACCAAATGCGAACTACAGTGGTCTTGATAGCCTTGTATATCAAGTATGTGATAACGGCACACCAAGTCTGTGTGATACAGCGATCTTAAGAATCACCGTAACAGCCGCTAACGACGCACCGGTTGCTGTAGATGACCAGTTGACAGTAGTAGAAGACCAGGTCGGTACAGGTAATGTATTGACCAATGACACTGATCCAGAAGGCAACAGCCTGACGGCAAGTCTGGTAACCGCCCCAGTCAATGGTACAGTGGTACTGAACGCTGACGGAAGCTTCACATACACGCCAAATGCGAACTACAGCGGCCTGGATAGCCTTGTATATCAAGTATGTGACAACGGCACACCAAGTCTGTGTGATACAGCGATCTTAAGAATAACCGTAACACCGGCTAACGACGCACCGGTTGCTGTAGATGACCAGTTGACAGTAGTAGAAGACCAGATCGGTACCGGTAATGTATTGACTAATGATACTGATCCAGAAGCCAACAGCCTGACTGCAAGTCTGGTAACAGCCCCAGTGAATGGTACGATAGTCCTGAACGCAGACGGAAGCTTCACCTACACACCAAATGCGAACTACAATGGTCTGGATAGTCTTATATATCAAGTCTGTGACAATGGTACGCCAAGCCTGTGTGACACAGCGATCTTGCATATCTCAGTAACGGCCGCTAACGACGCACCAGTAGCCGTAGATGATCAGTTGACAGTAGTAGAAGATCAGATTGGTACCGGTAATGTATTGACCAATGACACTGATCCAGAAGGCAACAGCCTGACTGCAAGTCTGGTAACTGCCCCATTAAATGGTACCATAGTACTGAACGCAGACGGAAGCTTTACCTACACACCAAATGCGAACTACAACGGCCTGGATAGCGTGATATACCGCGTATGTGACAACGGTACCCCAAGCCTCTGTGATACCGCCATCCTGAGAATCACTGTCACGCCTGTCAATGATAAACCGACAGCTGTGGATGATGCAGTAGACCTCCTGGAAGATGAACCAGCTACGGGTAACGTCATGACAAACGATAGTGATCCTGATGGTGATCCGCTGACGGCAAGCCTGATAACAGCACCGGTAAATGGTACCGTTGTCCTCAATGCAGACGGTAGCTTCACATACACGCCAAACGCAAACTTCAATGGCGCTGATAGTATGGTTTATAAGATCTGTGATAATGGCACGCCTGTACTGTGTGATACAGCAGTTGTGAGATTCAATATCATCGCTGTGAACGACGTACCTGTCGCTGTAAATGATATCATCACAGTAACAGAAGACCAGCCACAAAATGGCAACGTCCTGACCAATGACAGCGATCCTGAAAATGATGCCCTGAGCGCAAGTGTGGTAACAGGTCCTGCACATGGTACCATTGTCCTCAATGCTGATGGTAGCTTCACATATACGCCGGATGCAAACTACAACGGCATGGATACGGTGACCTACCGCGTATGTGACAATGGCACACCAAGTCTCTGTGACACGGCACTGATCATTATCACGATCGTACCTGGATACGATGCGCCGGTAGCTGAAGCGGATAACCTGACAGTAGTAGAAGATACGCCGACCGATGGCAATGCCCTGGCGAATGACTACGATCCTGATGGTGATAAGCTGACAGCAACACTGGTAACGGCGCCGGTAAATGGTACAGTTGTCTTCAATGCAGACGGCACATTCACTTACACGCCAAACCCAGATTACGAAGGTCTCGATAGCATGGTGTACAGGATTTGTGATACTGACAACCTCTGTGATACCGCTATCATCAGAATCACCGTAATACCTGGTAATGAAGCGCCGATCGCAACGGATGATGCAGTAACTATCGACGAAGATGAAGTAGCAACAGGCAACGTACTGACCAATGATACCGATCCTGAAGGTAATGCCCTGACAGCAAGTGTGGTAACAGGTCCGGTAAATGGAACGATCGTCCTCAACGCTGATGGTACATTCTCTTATACGCCAAACACTAACTATAATGGTGCAGACAGTGTGATCTACCAGGTATGTGATAACGGCAGTCCGTCACGTTGTGATACCGCCGTCCTGAGAATTACCATCATACCACAGAACGATCCGCCGGTAGCAAATCTGGAAATCATCCGCGTAGAGATCAATACGCCGGTTGGGGGTAGCGTGAAACCAGTGATCAGTGATCCGGATGGTGATCCGATGACGGTCAGCCTGATCAAAGCTACTACGCATGGTGTGATCACACTGAAAGCGGACGGTAGCTTCGAATACTCACCAAACACAGACTTCTCAGGAACAGATAGCCTGATCTACAGGGTTTGTGATAACGGTACGCCAAGCCTCTGTGACACTGGTATCGTGATCTTCAATGTGTCCGGTCCGAATGACAGACCAGTAATCGGTATAGCGAAAGCCGCAGCCGATCCTGTACTGGAAATCAATGGTAATTATACAGTGACTTACACATTCGTAGTAACGAACCTCGGTAACGAAGTACTGAATAGCGTACAGGTAGAAGATAACCTGCAGAATACATTCCCATCACCGCATACATTCACGATCTCCGGTGATGTTGTAACTACAGGTGGTCTGAGACCAGACAACCAATTCAATGGTAGCACCATCAGTACATTGCTCGGCGATGGTAGCACCCTGGCAATAGGCGCAAGCGATACGATCAGGTTCAGCGTGAACGTAAATACCAATAAACAGTTCGGTACATTCAACAACAGCGCAACGGCAAGTGGAACATCCGCATCTACCAATACCGAAGTGACAGATGTATCCACCAACGGTCTCAATGCAGACCCTGACGGCAACGCTGATCCTGCTGAAAATGAAGCAACACCGGTAACGCTGAACCCGACCAGGATACGCATACCACAAGGCTTCTCTCCGAATGGCGATGGTAAGAACGACAGGTTCGTGATCGGTAACGCTGGTAATGACAGGATCAGTCTCGAAGTATACAACCGTTGGGGGAATGTGGTCTACAAGAACGCAAACTATAACAACGAGTGGGATGGCCGCTGCAACTACGGTCTGCACTTCGGAGAAAATATACCGGATGGCACTTACTATATCATCGTCATTGTGAATGACTCCGAGCGGTTTGTTAATTATATCACAGTAATACGTTAATTATGAAAAAAGTTCTTGCCGTAATAACGTGTCTCATCCTGGGCCTTGCTGATGTCAGGGCCCAACAGGATGCGATGTACTCCCAGTATATGTTCAACATGATGGGGGTCAACCCGGCCTATGCCGGTAGTCGTGGCGTATTGAGTGCTACTGCCCTCTATCGTCGTCAATGGGTAGGAATTGAAGGTGCGCCTGAGACTTCTACGTTTTCCTTTGATATGGCTACCCGCGATAACAAAGTAGGTTTAGGTATCCAGGCTTTTAATGACAAAATAGGGATCATGCGTACCACAGGCTTCTATGCTACCTACGCATACCGTATCCGTTTTGAAAATGAAGGCTCCCTGGCTATCGGTCTGCAAGGTGGACTTAGCAACTTTAAGGCTGATCTGACCAAGGTAGACCTGATCGATGAAGATGACCAGGCCTTCGCGCAGAACATCAACGTTTTACTTCCTTGTTTTGGCGCCGGTATATACTATAACACGGACAGGTTCTATGCCGGGTTCTCTATTCCTAATCTGGTGAAAAGTTACCTGCGCAAAGACGCTGTTTACTACCGCGCGGACGTGGTCGCCAAGAAGTATATGCACTTCTTTTTCATCGCCGGATACGTATTTGATCTCAATGAAGACCTCAAACTAAAACCTTCCACGCTCGTGAAGGCCGTAAGAGGCGCCCCTGTACAATGGGATATCAATGCAAACCTCTGGATAAGGGACGTGATCTCCGTCGGAGCTTCCTATCGTACGGGTGATGCGATCTGTGGTATGGCGGAAGTACAGATCAATGATCAGTTCAGACTGGGCTATGCATATGACCATACGATCTCTAAACTGGTGAAGTACAACCAGGGTACGCACGAGATCATGTTACGTTATGAGTTCGGATGGGAAAAAGGTCGTGTACTTTCTCCCCGCTATTTTTAAAAAACAACAGAATGATATATATGCGTTTGCTGACAGTCTTGTTTCTAAGCTTAATATTTTCCAAAGGATATGGCCAGTTGAAAAGTGCTGAACGGGCCTATGATGGCATGCGTTACACGGAAGCGATCGGATATTATCAGGAAAGTATGAAGAGAGATTCACTGTCAGCAGCGTCTATTGCTAAACTGGCAGACAGTTATGATAAGACGCAACAATACACCAAAGCACTATACTGGTACGATAAACTGCTGACCAGCCATGTCTCTGACACCGCCTATCGCTATCGCTATGGTCAGTTACTGGCGATGGATGGTCAGTATAAAGCGGCGGCCACCCAGTTTAAATGGGTGAACAGCGTCAAACCCGACCCTCAGCTGGAAAGTACGGTCGGTTTATATGAAGGGGGACTGAACGCTTTGCTGGCCGATTCGGTCAACTGGCAGACTGCCCTTCTGAACATCAACAGCGGGTATGCTGATTTTTGTCCGGTAACTTACGGCGCCGGCCTGGTATTCGTATCCGACAGACCCCGTAATAAAGTCTTCCGAGAAACCAATGCCTGGACAGGCGGCGACTTCCTGACCTTATACCGCGTCGTAGATACCGCCAGGGTGAAAGATGCCGGTCTGCGGACCAAAGAACTCGAACAGGTGCTCAGCTACGCCTCCAAAGATCTCCGGAATGTAGACAGTCGTACAGCAAGTAGCTGGGACAGTAAAAAGGTATCCACCAATCCGCAGGCGACCTTCGTAGCGGTCCCTAATCAGTTGTCAAGAGAAATGATCACTCCCTTTAACACAAAACTCAATAAACGATACCATGAAGGGCCGGTCAGCTTCAGTCGCAACTGGGACAGTATTATCGTCACTTATAATGAACCTTCAAAAGGGAAGGGGGACGTGTCCAGATTACGCCTGCAGACTTACGTCATGCGTTACGGGGACTGGATACCACAATCCGCATTTCCACATAATAATAAAGATTATAACGTCGGACAACCCGCTCTGCATCCCAATGGGGACGTACTTTTCTTTACTTCGGACATGCCTGGTGGCGCCGGAGGCAAGGATATCTACTACTGCCGTAAATCAGGTAACAGCTGGGGATCACCCATCAATGCCGGTCCATTGGTCAATACCAACGGTAATGAGATGTTTCCCTATATAGACCCGACAGGACGTCTCTATTTCTCTTCTGATAAATGGCCGGGACTGGGTGGACTGGATATCTTCAGTGTCACCCTGGATTCCGCATATAAGCCTTTGTCCACCCCCAGGAACGAAGGAGCGCCCTTTAACAGCCCTAAAAACGATTTTGGGATACTGATAGAGGCCAATGGGAATAAGGGCTATTTTAGCTCCGATAGGCGGGGAAATGACGATATCTATATCTTCTGGAGGATTTACCCCGCTATGGGACGACAATAATGCTATTGACCCGTAAATCTGTGCCATAGGTCAAAGAAAGTTGAACGCGTCTCCCGGCAGGGATACTTTAGCATAAAAATTCCCTGCTATGCAAACAATTGCTTCCTCCAGACAAGCATATCTCGACTGGTTACGTATCCTGGCCATCTTCGGCGTACTTATTTTCCATTCCTCCATGCCCTTTGGCGCGGAACTGGATTGGCATATCCGTAATAAAGAGACCAGCAATCTCTTCCTGGAGCTGGTCCACTTTATGCATCTTTTCCGGATGCCCCTGTTGTTTTTTATTTCCGGTACGGTCAGCTACTTCATGTTGCAGAACAGATCGGGTGGAGGCTTTGTTGCACTACGAACCAGGAGACTGCTAGTCCCTGTATTGCTGGCCATATTGGTCATCGTACCCCCACAGGTTTACCTGGAAAGGGTGACACAGGGATATACCGGCAACTTCTGGCAGTTTTATGGAGAAATGTTCACTACAGGCGCCTATCCCAAAGGAAACCTCAGCTGGCATCACCTCTGGTTTGTCGCTTACCTGCTGGTATATGATATTATCTGCGCACCCCTGTTCGTCTGGATGATCTCTCCCGGGACACAACGCTTCCGTAACCGCCTGTTATGGCTGGCCAAAGGGAAACGTGTCTATCTGCTCGCTTTACCTGGTATGATCATATATGCCGCATTAACCCTGCAGTTCCCTGAAACAAACGACCTGGTGCATGACTGGTGTTATTTCTTCTATTGGCTCTGCTTTTTAATACCAGGGTTTATCTGCATAACGCAACCGGCTTTGATGGACAGTCTGGAGCGGAACAGACGCTTCGCTTTCCTGATGGCTTTCCTTTCTATTGTGACAATCAATTATTTCCGCTGGAATGATATCGAGCCCTGGAACGTCCTCAGTAACTGGAAACAGGACCCACGTACTTATGCGTTCCTGGCGCTGAGGGCATTGTGTGGATGGGCATGGGTGTTTGCGCTGGTTGGTTATGGTAAAAAATACCTGAATAAACCGCATGCATCCCTGAACTATATTAATCAGGCTGTCTATCCTTTTTATATATTGCATCAGACAATCATCGTCATACTGGCATTTTATGTAGTAAAGACAACAGATACTATCGGCGCGAAGTATATCTTCATCGTGATTACTACCTTTATATCGTCTATGAGCATTTATCATCTGTTGATCCGCCCTTATAATATCACCCGCTTCCTGTTTGGTATGAAACCCGCCAGGAAGAAAGTACAGCAAAAGGAAGAGCCAGTGATACAGGACGAACAGGTATTATTGTCAGCCTCTTAATATTTCAACCGAAATAAACTGATGAATACTTTCCGTAAATATATTTTTCCCGGTCTTTATGGCCTTACCACCTATCTCAGTATCCGGCTATTGCTGGATACTGTGACAGGGATGAAGTTCTGGGAACGTCCATTTTATTTAAATGGATGGGAATTCTCACTTTCTTTCCTGTCGGGGTATCTGTTACTCGCCATACATCACCGCCTGTACAGGTATTTTGATGAACATTGGAGTAATGAAGACAATTACCGTAAGCGAATGCTGAAGGAACTGGCTATCGTTTCACTGGCAACGCTCATATTTCAGAATGTTACATTAATGCCCTGGGCGGCGCTGACAGATGATGGCTTGCAATGGTATGACGTGGCGGATATCAATCTGATACCGCTGCTTTACTCCCTGATCTATTATGGTGTAAGCAGGACCAACTATTTCCTGCAGGCGTATGTCAGCAATAAGGTCAAACTACAGGAAGTCATGAATGATCAGCTACAGGCAGAGCTTAAATTCCTCAAGTCACAGCTGCATCCGCATTTTATTTTCAATGCGCTCAATACGATCTATTTCCAGATGGATGAAGATGTGAGCGCCGCTAAAAAGAGCGTTGAGCAGTTTTCCGAACTGTTGCGTTATCAATTGTACGATCAGCAGCAGACCGTTTCCATCCGTCATGAGATACAGTACCTGCATAGTTTTATCAACCTCCAGAAAGTGAGGGCTTCCGATAAACTGGTGCTGAACGTTCAATTTGATGCGGAGCTATATGACCAGGAAGTGTACCCGCTACTGCTGTTCCCGCTGGTAGAAAACGCTTTCAAATATGTAGGAGGGGAGTACTGGATCAATATCACGGCTACGCTGGAAGAAAATACCATCCACTTTATCGTGGAAAATGCCATACCGAAAATAACAATGCCCACGCGTGCCGGTGGGATCGGATTAGAGAATCTCAAAAGACGTTTACAACTGTTGTATCCGGGTAAACATACCTTTGATATCAGCAAAACTGAACGTACTTTTAAAGCTGCATTGTCCATACAACCGGCACCGGTTGCTTATCAAACTGTAACAACGGAAGAAGATGAAGATCAGATGCGTCATCACAGATGATGAGCCCTATGCAAGAAAAGGACTACAAGGCTATATCGGTCAGATAGAGTTCCTGGAGTTAGTAGCGGTATGCGAAAGCGCCGTCGAACTCAACACCTTTCTGAAGAAAGAACAGGTCGATCTCTTATTCCTGGATATAGAAATGCCTTATCTGTCCGGAATAGAGTTGTTAAAAACGCTGGCTCATCCACCGAAAGTAATATTCACCACCGCATATGAAAAGTATGCGATGCAGGGATATGAACTGGAGGTATTAGATTACCTGCTGAAACCTATTTCATTCGATCGCTTCCTGAAGGCAGCCAATAAAGCCTTTGATTATTTCAATCTGCAGGAACAGGTAAAACCCAGGGAAGACTACTTTTTTATTAAAGTAGACAGTAAACTGGAAAAGGTGTTGATAGAAGAGATCCTATTCGCCGAAGGCATGGAAAATTATATTACGATCCATACGAAGCAGAAGAAGATGATTACCCACCTGACCCTGAAAATGCTACAGGAACACCTGCCGGCAGATAAGTTTATACAGCCGCATAAATCTTACATAGCGGCTATTGATAAGATAGACGCTATAGAAGGGAATGTATTGCTCCTGGGCGGATATCAGGTGCCTGTGTCCCGTTATCAGAAGGAAGAGATCATGGAAAGGATATTGCAGAACAGGATATTGAAAAGATGATCAGTAACCTACCGCAGCATCCGCATTGATTATCCCCCATCCGAATTTATTGCTTCTGCTGTTGGCAAATCCGGAGGCTCTCGCCATCCTGGCAATAATGCTGTCCCGCGGATAAGAAGGATATTTACTCCATACCAGTGCCGCTATAGCAGCACAGCTGGCAGTGGCTACGGATGAACCACCAACAGTGGAAGGCGCATCTCCGGTCATCGCAATACTAAGCGGATTCCTGCCGGAAGATTTTTGCATAACGATGGCAAAATCCACCTTGCTGCCGGTATGGCAATTATCACACCTGTCTTTCAGGTTGTCTTTCATACCGGTCACTGCCACTACCTGTGGCTGGTTGGCCGGGAAGATAACGCCCACAAAGCCGGCAAAGAAAGACGTAGACGTACCGGCAGCACAGAACATCAGTTTCTGCTTGCTGTAGGCATAGGCCAGGGCATCTTTTATCTGCCCGGAACTGAACAGCGTGCCCATACTCATACTGATGATCTTTACCGCAGGATCGTCTGCTCCCTGCACATAGGCATACGTAACGCCGTTAATAGCCGCCGTAGACAGCAGCACGACATTCTCTGCTGCGTGTACGATGGCCAGGTCACAATTGTACGCAATGCCTGCTGTATTGCCGTCCGTGCCTCTTGGTCCGGCCAGTACGCCCGCCATACTGGTGCCATGTCCGCAGGGATCATCGGGACTACTGTTGTAGGTGCCCAGTTTCTGAATGGTCCTCCCTGTGGAGAGTCCCTGGTTAAAGGCGCCGCCTAGGTTCTCCTGCTGCGGACTAACACCTGTATCAATGATCATAACTTTGACGCGCTGTCCGGTTGACCGCTGCCATGCCTGTTCTATGCGATGGTAACTATAGTTCCAGGATAGCTTTGCGGTGGGGGAGATGACAGTATAATCCGTACCGGCAACAAGGTCGGCCCTGGCGTTATTATAGCCACATCCCGAGGCCAGAATATCAGAGGATACTGCCGCATCTTTCGGATTGATGTCCCGCATATAATTACCATATCCGACCGGTTCCGCATAGCGGATCTTAGGCGATGAACGCAACGCTTTCACTGTTGCATAACTGCTGACATGTAGTTGCATAAAATGCAGTTTATCACTCGTAGCGGTCCGTACCGGCTGTAATGAGACGGCCTGCTGGCCTGTCAGCTGTAATACTTCATCAGCGTTACTATTTGTTGTATAACCTACCGATAAGATACTATCTCCATGTAATAATGCACTCCATACCATGGTGTCACTCGCCATCTTCCAGTCGAAATAACCATACGTTTCCAGTTGCTGATGCACAAACGCATTAATAGCTGATTTGGGAATGACCTCCCCCGGATTTTCCTGTGCAGGAGGCACCGTATAAGAAGTATCAGTTTTACGGCAAGACGTAAAAAGTACGAACGCAACGCTCACCATCATAAAATAAAGGGCCCTCATATGTTCGTTTTTTTTGTAGTTAACAATCCTGATTGTCTAACGTGGCTACTAGAATTTACGATTTTTTATCGAGGGTAGCAAATCATTTTTAGGGTTTGGTTTTATGAATAAAAACTCTACATTTGCAACAATGATGCAAATATAAGGATGGTAATATAAGTCCTAATTCAGCTACTGCCGGATGTCTTTTTCTGGTACGGAACTTTATTTTAATAATTACACATATGACAACGAACAGATTGCCTGTTACGGTGCTGAGTGGCTTTCTCGGCGCTGGTAAGACTACTTTGCTCAATCACGTCCTGCATAATAAACAGGGCATGAAAGTGGCCGTCATCGTCAATGACATGAGCGAAGTGAATGTAGATGCCCAACTCATAAAAAATGAGCAGACATTACATAGAACAGAAGAAAAACTGGTAGAGATGAGTAACGGCTGTATCTGTTGTACGTTGCGCGAAGACCTGCTCATAGAAGTAGAAAGACTGGCCAAAGAAGGCCGCTTTGATTACCTCCTGATCGAAAGCTCCGGTATCAGCGAACCATTACCTGTCGCCCAGACATTTACCTACCAGGACGAAACAACCGGTACTGATTTGAGTAAGTTGTCCACGCTGGACACATTGGTAACAGTGGTCGATGCCTTTAATTTCATCCGCGACTTCAGCAGTATTGAAACATTGCAGGACCGTCAGATCACCGATATGGAAGGGGATTACAGGACCATTGTCAATCTGCTGACGGACCAGATTGAATTCGCCAATGTGATCATCCTCAATAAAACAGATCTCGTCTCGCAGGAAGAATTGGGCATGCTGCATGCGGTAATCAGAAAGATGAATGCAGGTGCACGTATTGTCACGGCTGAATTTGGAAAAGTAGACCTGCACAGTATCCTGAATACCGGGCTATTTGATTTTGAAGCAACCAGTCAGCAGGCAGGCTGGATAGAAGAACTGAACAAATCTGTTCATACGCCGGAGACAGAAGAATATGGCATCAGCAGTTTTGTATACCGCAGCCGTCGTCCCTTTCATCCGGAACGTTTCTGGACGTACCTGAACCAGGAATGGCATTCTAATATCATTCGCAGCAAAGGACTTTTCTGGCTGGCTTCCCGCAAAGATGAAGCCCTGAACTGGAGCCAGGCAGGTGGAAGTCTGCGGGCAGAACGTGCCGGTGTATGGTGGGATAGTATGCCCTATAAAGACCGGATACGCTATGTTTCCTTCCTCGACAACCAACAGGAAATTGAAAAAAGATGGGATAAACGTTTCGGCGATCGCCAGAATGAATTGGTGATCATCGGACGCACACTGGACAAAGAAACTATTGTAAAAGAGCTCGAAGATTGTCTGTGTGATGATAAAGAGATCGCAAATATGGAAACAGGAGGGACTTTCCGGGACGAGTTCCCGCTATAGACAACCTGACAGAGATGATGAAGGAATGGGCTGGTCTTTTGGCCGGCCCACGCTGTGTTTGGGGCCAGTTAACGTAAACATAACATGTAACTAAAGCCGTGCTTTTTAATTTCGCGCTGCACTTCAGCCAACTACTATGATGGAGAATCTGACAGACGCCGAATTACTATCACTCGCGCAAACCGACGACGAGAAAGCATTTGAGGCGATCATGTATAGATATAATATACAGCTGTATAAATACATATATACACGCATCCGCAATGAACATGATGCAAAAGATCTTTTGCAGGAGATATTTATTTCCTGCTGGAAGAACCGTCATACTATTAATAATATCGCCGCATATCTGAAACGCTCCGTTCATTATGCGATCATAGACTGGCAGGTCGGCAATAAAAAAGCCCTCGCCCGTAACACGACGCTGGAAGAAAAAGATGAACCGACCACATACCCCGTAGAGAACCAACTCATATCGCTGGAAATAAAAGAAGAAGTAGAAACCGAGATATCAAAGATGAACGATACCATGCGTAAGATCTTTGTATCCAGCAGATGGGAATCAAAGTCAATCCCTGAAATCGCCAGAGAATACGGCCTTTCCGAGCAGACAGTTAAAAATAATCTCTCTATGGCGCTCAAACGTATCCGTCTGCGCCTGGCTGCTTACTTCTTTACCGTCATTTACATTCTGTTAACATTGAGTTTACAATTCCTTAACGGTACCACTTTTCATTGCTGAGGACTATACTGATGAATGGGAACATCATCAGACAAAGCCGAACTATTAGCGCTTTTAAAAAAATACAGAGCCGGTGAATGCACGCCGGGGGAGATTGCTCAGGTAGAAGCATGGCTCGACAATTTTGAGGAACTGCCCGATAGTGAGGCAATGACAGCCGCCGCCAATGAAGTAGTAGTGAACGTCATGCATTCGCTCTTCCCGGCGAAAGGCAGGATCAGATATATCCTTTATGCCGCAGCCGCAGTGGTGGTACTGGCGCTTACCGGTCTGCTCTTCCTGTTCCGTTTCAATACAAAAACACCAGCTGCGGTAACTTATGCTGCTATCTCCACTGGTAAGGGTGAGCGTAAGAAATTAACGCTGCCGGATGGTAGTCAGCTGACGCTGAACGCTGCTTCTTCTGTTATTATTCCTTCCGATTTTGGCCAGGAACGCAGAGAACTGACCTTGTCAGGTCAGGGTACTTTTGATATCAGACAAAATACAAAACAACCCTTTATCTTACACACCGGCAGTCTGCGCACAGTAGTACTGGGTACCGTATTTGACGTAAAGGCATATCCCGGGGACGCAGCCTTGCAGGTAGCCGTACTTAGCGGAAAGGTGCGTGTAGAGAAGCAACAACAACAGCAAACAGAGATACTGGCCCCTGGTATTGAAAAAGATCAGTTACTAACCTATGATGCAGGTACAGGTAAACATGAATTAAAACCATGCAGGGCGGAAGATATTGCCGGATGGCAGCAGAATAAGCTGTTCTTCGATCAGGCAACCATCGCAGAGATCGCACAGGTACTCGAAAGACAATACAATATACATATCATGCTCACGGGTACGGCAAAAGGACAGTGCCGCTACACATTACAGTTAAAGAATGAACCATTAAACAAGGCGCTGCTACTATTAGAGCAGCTTTCAGGAATCTCTTACCAGGTAAACAACAATGAAATTAAAATCAACATTGCGTCATGCGAATAAAATGTAATGCGCCAACAATGAAGAAGCAGTTAAGCTTTCTTGTATTATTTCTTATCACTCACCTGATCAGTTTCGCCAACGATCTGAATCATGAGTACATCACTGTTGCCGTGCGTAACGCGCGTATCAGTCTGAATGTAAAAGATCAGCCGCTGAAGAACGTGTTCGTGCTGATCGAACAAAAAACAGGTCTCTCCGTAAATTATAACGCCAGTTCAGTGAATGGCATGGAGACTGTCAACTACAAAGCCGACGATGTAACGCTGGCAACCGTATTTCAGGTATTACTGAAGAATTATCAGGGTTCCGTAAAACAGGTCGATGAAAACCATATCTTCCTGAAACTGGAAAAAAGAAAGACCATCGAAAAGGCAGTAGCGCCTATCATTGCAGCAGCTGCTGCTACGTCTATCACCATTACCGGTACTGTAACGGACGAAAACAATCAGCCGGTGCCTGGTGTAAGCATTCATGAAAAAATAAGTAAAAAGAATACCACCACTGATGCCAATGGTCGTTATTCTATTACCGTAAACACCGGCGATGTACTCGTGTACAACTTCATCGGTTACGCACCACAGGAAGTTACTGTAGGTGATAAAGCCCTGATGAACGTACAGCTGAAAGTACAGAACAGCCAGTTAAAAGAGATCGTAGCGATCGGTTACCAGTCCGTTAGAAAAAGCGATGTTACCGGTGCGATCTCCAGTGTGAAAGCAAGTGAACTGAACCTGACCAGCCCTTCCGTAGGACAGGCCCTGGTAGGTAAAGTAGCCGGTGTACAGATCTCTCAGGTAAGTGGCGCTCCTTACGCCAGCACCAAGATCCGTGTACGTGGCGTAGGTTCCATCAACGCGAGCTCCGATCCATTATATGTAGTGGATGGTTTTCCGATGGACAATGACGTATTCATCAACCCGGAAGATATTGAGTCTATCGACATCCTGAAAGATGCTGCTTCTGCGGCTATCTACGGCTCCCGTGCTGCCGGTGGTGTGGTGCTGATCACTACCAAACGTGGTAAAGAAGGTAAAGGTAAATTCCAGTACGATCTGCAAACAGGTATCAACCAGCTGGGTAAGAAAGTGAAACTGCTGAACTCCGAAGAGTTTGCACAGCTGATGATCGACGGTAGAAATAACTCTTACCACGACTTCGTTGTAAACGGTGGTAAAGAATGGAATGATGCCATGTATTCTGATGATAACGCTACGCGTATCGCTAAAGTAGGTAACGCTAACGCAGTGAGTGTTGATCCTAAGTTCTATGACTTTGCTAACCAGAAAGTGATCAAGCCTCAATATAATACTGACTGGCAGGACCTGCTGTACCGCAATGCGATGTTCAGCCGTCATAACCTGTCCTTCTCCGGTGGTAGCAAGGAAGTAAAATACTATATCAGCGGTGGTTATCAGAACCAGGATGGTATCATCTTAAATACGGGTCTGAAAAAGATCAACTTCCGCGCAAACGTGGACGGACAGATCAATCCTAAGCTGAAAGCTGGTATGAACGTTTCTTATACCAACAACCAGAACAGAGAAACAGAAGAAGGCCGTTGGGACCACAACCCGATCATGGCTGCCCTGCTGATGCTGCCTACTTACCGTGCATTCGACGACAATGGTAACATCGTTAAGAATGAAGTGGCTGCGTTGTCTTCTACCTATGGTTACAACAGCTTTGAAAACCCACTGGCTATCGCGAAGGAGATCAACATCCGTCGTAATGGTAACCGCGCAACCTACAATGGTTATGCTGTGTACCAGGTATTGCCTGAACTGTCCCTGAAAGCGAACCTGGGTATGTCCAGCTATGCAGAGAAATACGACTACTATTATCCAACCAGTCTGAGTAGCGGTGTAAGCGCGCCATATTCTGATGCGGCAAAAGCAGCAGCAAATGCAAGAGCAAAAAACACCAATAAGCTGGACCAGTTAGGTGAGTTCACTGCCGCTTATAGCAAACAGTTCAACAAACATAAACTGGACGTACTGGGCGGTTATACAGTACAGAAAACTACTGGTGATATCCTTGAGATCAGAGCAGAAGGTTTCCAGGATGACCGTATCCAGGAAGTAAGTGCGAAAGGTGCTGATGCTGCCCTGTTCAAACTGACCACAGCCTCTAAATATGTATACACACTGGTATCTTACCTGGGTCGTATCAACTATAACTACGATAACCGTTATTACCTGACCGCATCTTTCCGTACAGATGCTTCTTCCCGTTTCGGTCCGCAGAACCGTTGGGGTAGTTTCCCTTCAGTAGCTGCCGGCTGGAACATCTCCAATGAGTCATTCTACCATGACTGGCTGGGACAGCACTCTACACTGAAACTGCGTGCAAGCTGGGGTCTGAGCGGTAACAATAACATCGGTAACTACAACTCCGCTACTGTAATGGGTACGCCTACCGGTGTGCCGTTCGGCAACGGTACTATCAATACCGGTACTTTCGCGAACGGTATCAAAGACCCGAAAATCGGTTGGGAATCTACTTCCCAGTACAATGCTGGTCTGGACCTGGGTTTACTCAACGGCCGTCTGAACGTGATCGCGAACTACTATGTGAGCTATTCTTACAACCTGCTGTTTGACAGACCAGTATCTGCTATCTCCGGTGCAACCACCGTAACTACCAACCTGCGTGATTCTAAAATCCGTAACAGAGGTATTGACCTGCAGATCGATGGCCGTGTTATTCAGTCGAAAGAATTCAACCTGAACTTAACCGGTAACATCTCCGTAAACCGTAACAAGGTACTGGACATGGGTGGTGCGAATACCATCTTCAAAGCCGGTGCTGAACGTTCTTACCTGACACACATCATTCAGACCGGTCAGCCGGTAGGTATGTTCTATGGTTTCAGAGTACTGGGCGTTGCTACAGAAGCAAACTACAAAACAGTGGCGCCTTCTGCTTCCAGCACCAACCCAATGCACCCTGGCGACCTGTATTTCTATGATAAGAACGGTGACGGTGTCGTAAATGATGCGGATAAAGATGTAATTGGCAGCCCTTATCCTAAGTTCACTTATGGCTTTAACCTGTCAGCTACTTACAAAGATTTCTATTTCTCTTCTTCCTTCAACGGTTCTTATGGCAACCAGGTACTGGACGGCCAGGATTACTACCTGTATAACATGGAAGGTTCCGGTAACCAGTATGCTGACGTAGCACAACGTTTCCGTTCCAATGCACAGCCAGGCGCTGGTAGCGTATACCGTGCTTCCCGTGCAGGTACGCAGAGTAACAGTACACGTCTGTCTACATTCTATCTTCAGGATGGGTCTTACTTCAGATGTACGAACATCATGCTGGGATATAACTTCAGGTTCCGTGCACTGCAGCAGAAACTGGGCGTATCAAAAGCTTCCCTGTTTGCAAGCGTAGATAATGCCTTCACCATCACCAAATACAAAGGTTACAATCCGGAAGTAGACTATGGTAACGGTAGCAACATCGCTCCGGGTGTAGACTACGGTATGTACCCACTGGTACGTGCTTATAATGCTGGTGTTAAATTGGCCTTTTAATCCGTTAACGATTAAACATTGAAAAATGAAGAAAAGATTTGCAATAATACTGGGTTTTGCTACTGTGCTGGCAACATCCTCCTGTAATAAAGATTTCCTGAATCAGATCGATCCTAATAATCAGCCGGTATCAGAATACTTCCAGACTGAAAACGATGTGCTGCTGGCAGTAAACGGTATCTATCAGTCACTGAGAAGCAGCAATGCGATCGGTGAAAGCAGCGGACTGTTTACAGAAGAACGCTCTGACAATACCGGTCGTAACGATAGCCAGTCCAACGCCGGTGAACCGTTCCAGTTCGGGGATTTTTCCTTATTGTCAAGTAATACCTACCTCAAGTCACATTGGGTAGATATGTATAAGTGTATTTCCCGGGCGAACCTGGTACTGACCAATATCGATAAAGTAGCCTTCGGAAACGAGAACACAAAGAAAGGTTACGCTGCTGAAGCAAAATTCCTTCGTGCACTGATCTATTTCCATATGGTGCGCAAATGGGGTGATGTGCCTTTGGTAACAAAACAGCTGACTACCCTGGAAGAAGTAGATGGCGCTACTTTCCGTGCAAAAGATACCGCTGTATACAGCCAGATCGTAAATGACCTGCTGGATGTGGTGAACAGTCCGCTGCCTGATTTCCAGACCGGTGCGAACGTAGGCCGTGTATCTAAAGCTGCCGGTAACGGATTACTGGGGCAGGTATACCTGACAATGGCCCTGACCATTGACAACGGTAAGAAAGTCGAAAACCTGACTAAAGCAAAACAGTACCTGGACGCTTGTTACAATATGCGTAAGTTCGGTCAGCTGAAAGAGATCCCTTATGCTGATGTATTCAGCGTAGAGAAGAAATCTTCCTGCCCTGAACTGATCTTCCAGATCGTATACAAACAGGGTGACGCGACTTACGCTTCCAGCATCGCTGCTAACAACCAGGCAAAAGGTGAGACCGTGAACTCTCAGAAAGTATCTACCGGTGTGGGTGGTAACGTAACCGGTGACCTGGTGAACGAGTATGAAGCAAACGACCTTCGTAAAGATTTCTCTATCAAATACGCAAATGCGGACATCGTAAAAGATTGGTTCATTACCAAATTCCGTGACGCCAGCGACGCTGCCGGTAAAAATGGTTATGGTGGTAATGACTTTATCCTGATGCGCTATGCAGATATTATCCTGATGCTGGCAGAAGTGAACATGTATCTGGGCGACAACGCCACCGCTATCCAATACCTGGATATGGTGCGTGCAAGAGCCGGTATGCCTGATTACGCTACCTCCATGCAGAATACCGCGTACAGCAGCAAGTTCTCTTCGCTGAAACTCGCCATTCTGCACGAGCGCCGCATTGAACTGGCTTTCGAAAATCACCGCTGGTACGATCTGTTGCGTACGTTCACAACAGATGAGCTGGTGACTTATTTCCATGCGAAAGACCAGACTTATTTCGGTATTGCCAAGGTGGCAAACTTCTCCAGGAAGGACCGTTATTACCCGATCCCGTTCGATGAATATAAGCTGAATCCCCAAAAGATGTATCAGAATCCGGGATATTAAGAGCAGTTAAAAGGAGAAGCGTAATGCTTCTCCTTTTTTTATTATATTGGGTTGCCCTTCACCCAAATGAACACCATGCGACTGAAACCTGCACTGCTGATCGTAACCTGTTTCCTGCTATATAGCGGCCTGCTCTCCGCACAACAAAAGCGATATGTGATAGACAGTACACTTGAAATTCCTTTGAAAGATGGGACCGTGCTGAGTTGTATGTTATTGTACCAGGAAGGGGCTAAATTACCCTTACCGGTCGTACTACGGGCCAACTGTTATCCTTCCAGATATGATACCCTTCGGGCCCAGTATGTGGCCGATAGCGGTTATGCAGGCGTCTTTGTCTACAACCGGGGAAAGTCCCGTTCCGGTGGTAGCTTTTATCCTATGGAAAATGATGCGGCGGATAACTATGCAGCGATCGACTGGATCAGTAAACAGTCCTGGTGTAACGGTAAGATCGCCATGTACGGTGGTTCCTACCTGGGCTTCGCACAATGGGCAACCGTTAAAAACGTACACCCGGCCCTGAAAACCATCGTTCCGCAGGTAGCTGTAGGCCCTGGTATCGATTATCCCAATCCGGGCGGTATCTTCCTTACCTACATGCTGCAATGGCTGAAATACGTCCGTAATAACCATTATCTCGATGATTCAACTTTCCTTGATGAAAAGAAATGGAAGCAGCTGAACACTGATTACCTTTTACGGGGCATGCCATTCAGTACACTGGATAACCTGGAAGGAAGCGGTATGGATACCATCTTCCAGCGCTGGATACAACACCCTGGCTATGATGAATACTGGCAGCAGATGACGCCTACACAGGAAGAGTACTCCCGGATCAATATTCCAATCCTTACTACGACCGGTTATTTTGATGATGATCAGCGGGGCGCTATCTATTACTATAACATGCATAATAAATACGGTCCTGCAACAGGCCTGAAGGAGCACTATTTGTTTATCGGGCCTTTTGATCATGCCGGCGGGCAGGGAGGTAAACGCAGAAATCCCATACCGCCCTACGATATTGATACCGTAGCCATGGTAGACCAGAAACAGCTGGTGCTGGACTGGTTCAATTATACCCTGAAGGGTGGGCCTAAACCGGCTTTCTTGCAGGATAGAATTGCTGTATTTGCCATGGGCGAAAATAAATGGCACTATTTCCCCTCGCTCGAAAAGATGAACAGGGATACAATGACCTACTACCTGCCATCCAGACAGGAAGAGGTGATGAGTACACGGAAAAGAGGCGGGAAGAAGCCCCTGGTATTATCTTTTGATGCAGCAGATACGGTGGACGATACACTTACCATTTATGATGGCAGCAGCTCACTTGTATCAGAAACTGTATTTAAAAAGAAATACCTGCTGACACTCAGCACGCCGCCGCTGGACCATGATATGATACTGAACGGAAGTATTACTGCTGACCTCTGGATGTCATCAGGTACCCCTGATGCAGACCTGATGTTTAGCTGGTGGGAAATAGACAGCGAAGGTAAACGCTGGCCGCTGGCGCATACTGAACAAAGGCTCTCATTGAGCATAGATATGACCAAACCGGTATACTGGAAGGAAAATGAGACCTATCATATCAGTCTGCAAAACCCGGCCTGGATGTGTAAGCAGATAAAAAAAGGAAGCCGTATCGTAATGACGATCAGTCCGGCGGCTAATCTTTACTGGCAAAAGAACTATGGCGCCGCAAAGGATGTCAGTCAGCAGACCTTACTGGACGCTTTGATGCATGAAATACATTTCTACCCGGAATCGCATATAAGCATTCCCGTGATGTGAGAAGAAATTAATAATTAATAATTAAGAATTACCGCGAAGATCGCCGCTGCATTCCAATTCTTAATTGTTAATTTATTATCTATTAACGCTATTACTTTATCAGAAAATATCCTACCGCCAGCCATAAAAGGCCTTTGACCAGAAAGAAGATAAATCCCCAGAAGCCTATACGCTTGATCCACTTGATAAAGTCGCTTCTGTCGGGGGCCGGGCGTTTTTCCATAACTCGATACTGCTTACTGCAATTTAAGGATTGTAACGTTTGTATAAAAATCGGGATACAGCTTGAATACTTAAATCAGCTGATATTCATCCTTTTTTGTATATATTTGCGGCATTCTATAACCAGAACTTGATAAACCTCATGGGACAAACGAAATTACCCGAATTCTTTCAGTATGACGATTTCTTTATTGATGAAAAAGTTGGCCTGCTGAAATTTGCGAACGCTTACAAAGTATTTAACCAGGATGGACAGCAGATCGGCAATATCCGCCAGGAAGTACCCCTGCTTCACAAATTCCTCCGCCTGTTTCTCAATAAAGCCATGTTCCCCTTTACATTGAATATTGCGGATGCCAACGAACAGGTAGTGGCTTCCATACATCGTGGATGGACTTTCTGGATGTCTAAGATCGAGATCCGTGATATGAATGGTGTGCCTGTTGGTGGTATTAAACAGAAATTCAAATTCATGAAGCCCCTGTTCCACATCCTGGACGCTAACGGAGACGTGCTGGCAGAGATCAAAGGAGACTGGAAAGCCTGGAACTTCAAGATCGTAGACAAAAATGAAAAGGAACTGGGTGCGATCACCAAGAAATGGGCCGGTGCATTCAAGGAAGTGTTCACTACTGCTGATAAATACCGTGTGACCATCGCCGAAGAGTGTCCGGAAGATGTCAATAAAATGGCTATTGTTGCGGGAGCTATCACCATTGACATGGTATTGAAAGAGTCGAAATAACAAAAGATATGAGTACAAGGGATGGCACATACGTATGTGCCATCCCTTTTTATTTACCCGGAAATGCCGGTACCCGGGTCCTATTTTCTCATGGCCTGATATTTGACGAGGTTGCTTTTCAGAGACCATGTTATTGTCCCTTAAAACGCACAACATATGGAAATCATCAGGCAACAACCACTTTTTTGCATCGGAATAGGATGTTCGGCGGGAGGTTTAGAATCAGTATGTGACTTTTTTCAACAGGTCGTGGAAAAAACAGGGGCTGCCTTTGTCGTCGTACCTCATCTCACCAGGGAATATCCAAGCCGTTTCAGTAAGATACTACGCAGGTTTACCGATATGCCTGTGCATAGGGTCGAGCAGGATATCAGGCTGGAGCCTGATCATGTGTATGTATTGACGGAAGACAAAATGATGATCACAGAGGATGGCTATCTAAAGGTCAGACGGCGTTATCACAGGGAAATTATCAATAAGTCCATCGATATATTCTTTAAATCAATGGCCAGGTCGTTTCAGGAAAATGCGATAGGTGTGATCCTGTCAGGCATGGGAACAGATGGGATAGAGGGGATTAAAACGATTGAGGACTGTCATGGGCTGGTGGTCGTACAGGATCCGGATACCACAGAATTCAATGTGTTACCGCAGACGGCGATCAATAAAGATGATCCGCATGCGATATTGCCCCCGGCAGATATCGCCCGTTTCCTGCTCCGGCATCTGGGCGCATATAATAGTTTCACCTGAGTTGATTTAATTTTTATATATTATCTTTAGCAGTCCTAATAATATGGGAACATAAAAAAAACCAGACACAAACTAAAGCTGTTTGTATGCCAGATACACATTCTGAAGGGGAGTTGAACAGAAGGCGATCTGGTTCGGTACCCAATGCTGCCTTAAAAAGCATATTAGCGATCCTATCTGAATTTTCCGGGGTAGATTTTCTCCAATACAAGATATCCACCATTACCCGGAGACTTCAGCGAAGAATGTCGCTTGTGAATATTCAGCGATTTGAGGAATATCTTACGTTTATAAAGGATAATGAGAACGAGCAGAACATAGTCTACGCAGACCTGCTGATCCACGTATCGTCATTTTTCAGGGACGAGGGGAGTTTCGAGTACCTGCTCAGGTTCATACTTCCCCAGGTAGTCAGGTTGTCCCGTGAAAAAGAAGAACAGGTGCGTATATGGGTAGCCGGTTGTGCGACCGGTGAAGAAGCCTACTCCATTGCCATGTGTCTCTATGAACTGATGGGAGATGACCATTTTGCCAGCAACGTAAAGATTTTCGCCACAGACCTTTCGGAAGCAGTGATCGCTACTGCCCGTAAGGCCTTCTATACATCATCCCAGGTCGCCGGTGTATCGCCCGAGCGCCTGGAGCGTTTTTTTGTGGAAGTGGAACAAGGATATGAGATATCAGCCATCATCAGGGACGCCTGTGTGTTTGCCTGTCATAATATGCTGACCGATCCGCCATTTGCGAAGCTGAACCTTATCAGTTGCCGTAACGTGCTCATTTATATGCAGCCGGTACTGCAAAAGAAAATGCTGAGCATCTTCAACTATGCCCTTAAAGACCGCGGGTTTCTCTGGCTTGGTAAGTCAGAAACGAACCGGTCCCCGGACCTCTTTGAGATGCCTTCCAAGAAAACGAAGATCTATCTTAAAAAGAACGTAGATAAATGGACGCTGAGAAGTGCGTTCCCGACTAATAAAAAAATAAAGCATATGACACCAAGCTTTGATCAGGAGAGGGATGAAAATGTAGATGCTCAGAAAGCGGCCGACAGTATTATACTTTCCATGTATGCACCGTCAGCAGTCCTGCTTAATGAAAAACTGGACATCGTGGAGTTCAGGGGTGTCACCATGCAGTTTTTTGAGCACGGTCCCGGTAAAGCCAGTCTCAATATCCTGAAGCTGGCGCACAGAGACCTTGTGCATAGCCTGCGTAGCGCGCTTAGTCAGGCGCAGTCCACCAAAAGGAATGTCCGTAAGGATGGCCTCACCATCACCACTGCCTCCGGTACGCTCAATGTTTCCTTTGAGATCGTACCGATCAGTAACCTGCATGAAAACTACTTCCTCGTCATCTTCAATAACCAGCAGAATGATCTCGCCGGTAGTGAAATAGCGGCCAAAAGGGTAGACGTCATAGAAACAACGGATGAAAAGAACCTCCGCATCTTCCAGCTGGAAAGAGAAGTACAGCGTTATAAAGAAGAACTGCGCGCCGTGGCAGAGGCCTATGAGGCGACCAACGAAGAACTGCAGTCTGCCAACGAGGAACTGAAAAGCCTGAATGAAGAACTGGAAGTATCACAGGAAGAATTACAGGTGATCAATGATGAACTCAGTACCCGTAACAACGATCTCCTGGAAAGGAACAACCAGTTGAACAACGCACGGCTGTATGCCGAGTCGATCGTCAATACCGTGCATGAATCCCTGCTGATCCTCGATACCAATATCCGAGTAGTCAGTGCCAACGCGTCCTTTTATCGCTCCTTTAAAATGGAGCGTAAGGAGACCGAGGGAAAACTGCTCTATGAACTGGGAAATAAACAATGGAATACGTCTGACCTCCGGTCATTGATGGAAAATCTCATGACTTCCCGGACCCCTTTCGCCAACTACGAACTGACTTATAAATCCACCGGTAACGGCACCCGTACCATTATGATGAACGGGCAGCTGATCACCTCCCAGGATCTTAAAGAAGAACTCATCCTCATTGCCATAGAAGATATTACAGAAGTAAGAGAGGCCAGGGAACGCATTGCGCGCAAACAGGAGGTGGTCCGGAATAATGAAGAGCGCCTGCGGCTGGCGCTGGAAGGAACGCGTACCGGTACCTGGGACTTCAATCCGCTGTCCAAAGAACTGGTATTGTCCGACAGGAGCCGGGAGCTCTTCGGTATTACGGCATTAATGCCACTCGACTTTGATAATTTCCTCAAAGCGATACATCCGGCAGATGCCGCCGCTGCCCAGGCACGTATCTATTCAGCACTGGCAGGGAAAGACAATGGATTGATCAATGTCGATTTCCGTATCAATATTTCTGATGAGAAGGTAAACTGGATTTCCTGCAAGGCACAGGTCTTTTTTGATGATCATAATACCGCCGTGCGCGTACTGGGAGTGGTAACGGACGTTACGGAAAATAAACAGTTTGAAAAACATTTGCAGGAGGTTAATGACCGCCTGAATTTTGCGTTGCAGACAGGTCGTCTTGGTTCCTGGGAACTCGATCTTGGCTCTGGTGTGATACAAGGTAACGAACAGTTCAGAAGTAATTACGGACTGGCCTCGCAGGCAGGCTTTACCTATGAAAAGCTGCTGGCGATGATCCTGCCGGAAGATGTACGCCGTGCGGAAGAAGCCCTGCAACATGCCCTGAACAACCGTATGCTGTATGTGGAGGAATACCGCATCCGCTGGACGGATAGCTCTGTACACTGGATCGCGGCCACTGGTCAGGGCGTATATGAAGAGGATGGTTCTGTGAAGAAAATGATCGGTGTTACGATGGATATCACCGAAAGAAAACTGGCGCAGCTGCACCTCCAGCAAAGTGAAGCTTATTTCAGGATGATCGCAGATACCGCCCCGGCGATGATCTGGATCGCCGAAAAAGATGGCTCCTTCTCCTTCTTTAATAAAGCCTGGCAGAAATATACCGGCCGCTCCCTCGATCAGAATAAGGACAATGGCTGGTACGATATCATGCATCCGGAAGATATTGATAAATGGAAGATCAACTTCAGCCGATCCTCGCGTGACAGAAAGAACTTTTACTCGGAGTTCCGCCTGAAGCGCCATGACGGTACCTACCACTGGCTGGCCTGTTCAGGTATCCCACGGTTTAATTCACAGGACGAATTTGTTGGATTTATCGGCGCCTGCACGGACATCGATGATCAGAAAATGGTCGAAGATGCGCTGGAAAGAAAAGTGCGGGAGAGGACCATTGCCCTGGAAGATGCCAACATTAATCTGTCCAAACGAAATCACGAACTGGAACAGTTCGTGTTTATTACCTCACATGACTTACAGGAGCCGCTCAGAAAGATCCGCCTCTTTGCCGATATGCTGGAGAGCGTAAAACCTGGTACGCCGACAAAAATAGATACCGCCCAATATCTGAGAAAGGTAAAACAGTCTGCTATCAGAATGTCAGACCTGATCAGGGACCTGATCGCCTATTCCCGCCTGGAACTGGGAGAAAATGCCTTCCTGCCGGTAGACCTGAATCAGATCGTAGTGAATGTGATCGAAGACTTCGAATTGCTGATCCGTGATAAAAATGCAAAAATAGATATCACGGAACTGCCGGTGATCGACGCCGTACCTTTACAGATGAACCAGTTGTTTTATAACCTGATCGGTAATGCGCTGAAATTCTCCATCCCGAACGGAGAGTGCCGTATTACGATCACCGCCAATAAAATATCCGATTCAGAACTGAATGACCTGCCGCTGCTGCCGAAAGGTCCGGGCTATTACAGGATCATTGTGGCGGATAATGGCATCGGGTTCAATCAGACCTATGCGGACAAGCTTTTTGTCATCTTCCAGCGACTGAACCAGAAGGAAAAATTCGAAGGTACCGGTATCGGTCTGGCCCTCTGCCGTAAGATCATGGATATCCATAATGGTGATATTCAGGCATTTGGCGTAGAACAACAGGGCGCCGCTTTCCATATCATCATTCCAGAAACACAACAATAACATAGTATGGCCGGCACAATAAAAAAACCGGTATCAGCGTAATATGCGTATAAAATGAATGGCTCTCCGCGGGGAGCCATTTACTGTTTCCAGTATTATGCAAACAGTACCCGGTTAAACCACTGGGAATCAATCTGTATTATTATTGGAATTTTTAATATAAATTTGCGTAATTTTTCGACCTAATTAGTATTTTGGACACTGGTCAGGTTGCCTAAAAGACACCTGACTGATTGAATCGCTATGAGGCCTATCCTATGTCTTTTTTTCTTGATCGTGCAATTGATTGTCCGGGGACAAACGGCTCCAACACCACCGTCGGCTACACCACCGCCTACCGGAACAACTGTACCCGCTGCACCGTTAAAGAAAGGCAATTTTGAAACAGAATTTAAGATGAAATCGGGCAGTTACCTGGGCTTTGGTCAGGTAAACCTTGGTATGGGCGAAATTGGCTTTAAAGTGGTCGTATTTTGCCAGAATAAGGAAAAGAAGAATGGTAGACTGGAATTCCGTATAGACCGCCCAAAAGGGAAGAAAAGCAGGCGTATCGGTACCCTGCAGATACCTTATACCGGCGATACGACATATGCCCTGAAACTGGTCGGAAATCCGAAGTACTCGAATGGTATCCATGACCTCTATCTCGTGGCGAAAGGGAACCCGTTCAGTATCACCTCAATTACATTCGTACAGGATTATTAAAGAATATCTTTTTCAATATCAGGCCGGGAGGAATACTTCCGGCCTTTTTTATGTGCTTTTATTGATCAGCTATTGCTTAGATAAGGGTTCTTCTACATTAATCCTTCATTCATATAACGAAGGACCAACGTAGGATGGCTATAGTATAACTAATGTCAGACAGGAGATCAGACACCAAAGGAAACACCATTGCCTGCAGTTACCACCGCATTGCCTGATATATTTTCTGGTAACATATAATCAGCTATAGACAAATGGGCCTGTAATTTCACCAGGAATGTCTGCACAGGTTGTCGGGTTACCTGCTGCAACTGATCGCCTGTTGCCAACACAAGGTATTCACCCGCAGTTCCCAATAGTGTAAGCGTACCGGTTGTATAGGTAATGGCTACCTTATGCGCCTTTTTATCGCTGATATCGGAGGAGATCAGCTCAAACTGGTGACCGGCAAACAGCACTGGTCTGTCCTGATTGTCTGTCAGTCCGGGAATACGTTGTTGCAGTGACCGGATAAACAATCCTACGGAAAACCCTACTTTATAATGCAGGGAGGCCGCCTTCGGATTAGCGTTGCGTACCTCTTCCAGGGTACTGAACTGCTGGTCCCGGTTATAGGCTTGTACCTGTAAGAGAAATTCATTATAACTCTCATTAAATACCTCTTTTTCGAACGTCGTCTGTGCCGCAGCATCGATAACCTGACGGTAAGAGAGTCTGATCAGTGCTTTTTCCATTGTTCCGGTTTTTAAGAAAAACTAATTTAGCGCAATCCCGGTTCCCGGCCGCTATGGGAGCGGGACTTAGCGGTAAAACGGACGATTTTTGAGGTCAATCTTACTGCTGAGCGTATTTATTTTCACTATAGTATCACCGCAGTATGTTAAAAGAAATATAAAAGTTGATTATTTTTTCTATTTTAGGTGTGAAAATGACACGTTGAGAAATTTATCGTTATGAAAACTAGGCTGCACTCTATGTGATAAAACCTATGTAGTTGTATTGTGCTATTGACCCGCTACCTTGTATTCTTTAACATGTATAAACCGGACTTAATGATGACAACCACTAATAGCGTCTGAAACGAAGATGTTGCCGCATCTCTTTTTACAGCCAAAATCCAGCGATTTGTAATCAGCCTTTATTAACCACACAAATCAAACGTATGAAAAATGTAGACCTGTTGAAGGTCAGGCACCGCTATGCCTGGCAGTCAGCACTATTGCGCGTGAAATTTACCCTGCTGCTTTTTTTACCTGCCCTCTATCCGCTTGTAGCGGCGGCAGATGGTTATCACACCTTATTCTCTGTACAACAGGATGTCACACTAAAGGGAAAGATCGTTGATAAAAATAAAGAACCTGTGATCGGTGCTACCGTCAAGGTGGTAGGCACTTCCAAAGGAACTACCACGCTTCCGGACGGGACTTTTACTTTAAGTGTCGCTAACGGCGCTCAAATCACTGTTTCTGCAATCGGTTTCCTACCGCAGACACTCACCGTAAATGGCAACGGACCACTGACCATTACCCTCGATGCCGACACCAAAGGTCTCAGTGAAGTTGTCGTGGTAGGTTATGGTGCACAGAAAAGAGAAGCCGTATCCGGTTCCATTGCTACCGTAAAAGGAGCGGACCTGGTAAAGTCTCCGGCAACCAACCTCTCCAACTCCATCGCAGGTCGTATGCCGGGTGTAACGGCTATGCAGAACAGTGGTGAACCTGGTGCAGATGGTTCCTCTCTGCGTATCCGTGGTTCCAATACCCTGGGTAATAACGACCCGCTCGTTGTAATCGATGGAGTGGCTGGTCGTACCGGTGGTTTGGAACGCCTGAACCCGCAGGATATCGAAAGCATCTCCGTACTGAAAGATGCTTCTGCTGCTATCTATGGTGCACGTGCAGCGAATGGCGTTATCCTGGTGACCACCAAACGTGGTAAAAGTGGTAAACCACAGCTGAATTATTCCTTTAACCAGGGATGGTCTCAGCCAACACATATCCCTGAAATGTCAGACGCAGCTGAATATGCACAGGTGCGTGATGAACTGAGCCTCTACCGTGATGTTCCCGGCAAGGAATGGTCAGATGCCTGGTCCGTATACAGACAGGGTGGTTCCTATACTTCTCCGACAACCAATAAAAAGTGGGATGTTGCTTTCGGTCCTTCTGAAATTGATAAGTTCCGCAACAGCACTGATCCTTGGTTGTATCCTAATACAGACTGGTACAAGTCCACGTTTAAAACATGGGCGCCTCAGTCGAATCATAGCGTACAGGTCTCCGGCGGCAGCGAGAACATGCGCTATCTGACTTCCTTTGGTTATCAGTCACAGGACGCTTATTATAAAAAATCAGCGACCGGTTATGACCAGTATAGTCTGCGTATCAACCTGGACGCCAAGGTCAATAAATACGTCAATGTCAGCGTAGATATGTTAGGTCGTCAGGAAGAACGTAATTACCCTACGCGTAGCGCAAGTGATATCTTCCGTATGCTGATGCGTGGTAAACCAACAGAACCCGCTTTCTGGCCGAACGGCCTGCCTGGTCCGGATATCGAATATGGTAACAACCCGGTGGTCATCACCACCGACCAGACCGGCTACGATAAGGACAAACGTTACTACGTACAGACCAACGCCCGCCTCGACATCCTTGTTCCCGGTGTAGAAGGACTGAAACTCAGCGGTAACGTGGCATTTGATAAATACCTCAAACGTACCAAAAGATGGATGACGCCATGGTACCTCTATACATGGGATAAGAAAACCTACGAACAGGACGGCACAACTCCGCAGCTTGTCAGAAGTAAACGCGGCACTGATCAGGCAACGCTCAACCAGGGTGATGAAGACCAGAGCAACGTGCTGCTGCGTGGTTTATTGACCTACGACCGCACCTTTAAAAAAGATCATACACTGAACTTCGTATTTGGTATTGAAAGAGAAACTGTACACTCTGATAACTTCAACGCACTCCGCAAATACTTCATTTCTCCATTGATCGACCAGATGTTTGCTGGTGGTGATGCCGAAAAAGACAATGGTGGTTCTGCCTGGGACCGTGCACGTCTGAACTATTTTGGTCGTGTGGCCTACAACTACAAAGAGAAATACCTCGCTGAGTTTGTATGGCGTAATGATGGTTCCTATATGTTCCCGTCTGCTTCCCGCTTTGGGTTCTTCCCTGGTCTGATGCTCGGCTGGCGCGTGTCAGAAGAGAACTTCTGGAAAGACAACGTGAAGTTCATGAACTATCTGAAACTACGCGCATCATGGGGTAAACTGGGTAATGACCAGGTATACTTCGATGACAACAACGATGGTACGCTTACCTTACAGGAATACCAGTACTATTCTACTTATGGCTTCAGCAGCTATATCCTGGGTGGGAACGTCCTGAAATCATTGTATGAAGCGCGTATCCCGAACCCGTATATCTCCTGGGAGGTGGCGAATAACTACAACGTAGGTCTGGATGGAGCTTTACTCAATGGTAAGATCTACTTCGAACTGGACGCGTTCATGAATAAACGTTCCGGTATCCTGGTAAGAAGAAATGCCTCTGTTCCACAGACCACCGGTATGACGCTGCCTGCAGAGAATATCGGTAAAGTAGATAATAAAGGGTTTGAGTTCCGTATCGGCTACAACAGCACGGTAGGTACTAAGTTCCGCTATGATGTAAGCGTGAATGGTGGTTATTCCAAAAACAAGATCGTATTCTGGGATGAAGCGCCTGGTGCACCGGTATGGCAACGTTCTACCGGCATGCCAATGAATACTGCGCTGTATTATGAATACGACGGCGTGTTCAAAGACTATGCAGAGATCGACAAGAATACGATCAACTACTCCGCACTCACCAACAATCTCCGTCCGGGTGATATGAAGTTCAAAGACATTGATGGTAACGGTAAGATCGATGGTGATGATAAGGTACGCTATAACAAGAGTTCACAGCCTACATTCACCGGTGGTCTGAACGTGAATCTGCAATACAGCAATTTTGATTTCGCCTTGCTCGTACAGGGCGCTACCGGTGGTGCATTACACATCAATACAGAATCCGGTGAGATCGGCAACTTCACACAGGACTATTTCGATCACCGTTGGAGCCCTGATAACCCTAGCAGCGTTGATCCCCGTGTAAACGATCGTAACGACACTTATTGGGCTACCGGTAATACCTACTGGGTACGCAGCACGAACTACGTACGTCTGAAAAACCTGGAGATCGGTTACAGTATTCCGGAGTTCCTGAAGAAGAAGGCTGGTATCACTAATCTGAGGATTTACGCCAACTGTTTAAACCTGTTCACTATTGACAACCTGAAGATTCTCGATCCGGAGTCTGTGAACGGAAATGGTCAGTACTATCCGCAATCAAGGGTATTGAATGCCGGTTTCAATTTAACCTTTTAAATCATCTCCATCATGAAGCAGTTATTGAAGAAAATATATATCAGCATTGGTATTGCGGGCGCCTTCACCGTCGCTTCCTGTAATACTGATTTCCTGAATACAAAGCCACTGGGCGAAGCAACAAAAGATGATGTATGGCAGGACCCTGCACTGGCAGAAGCTTTTGTCAATGAAATATACAATGGCCTTAGCAGCGGTGGTTTCCTGGAAACGATGTTATCCTCTGCTACAGATGAGACCATGTTCACGCATAACTATGGTATGAAGAACATGGGTGAAGCGACGATCAGTCCGACGGACGCCGAGTATGTCACTACCAGAGGTACTTTCCAGTGGGGCGAGATGTATAAACGTATCCGCGCCTGTAACGTATTCTTCCAGAACATACAGAAAGTGCCCTTTGATAAAACAGCTACAGGAGAACGGCTGAAAGGGGAGGTCTATTTCCTGCGTGCATATTACTATCATCAGCTGGTACGCGCCTATGGTGGTGTGCCACTAGTAGATGTGGTTTATACGCTGGATGATAAAGATTATACGATCGATCGTGCCAGTTTCTCTGATTGTGTGGAGCATATCGTGAAAGACTGTGATTCGGCCGTATTCTATCTGCATGCCAAAGACGCCAGTATCATTAAAGGCCGCGCCACAGAAGGTGCAGCAATGGCTTTGAAGTCACGTATCCTGATCTATGCGGCAAGCGATCTGCATGATTTCCCTACGGCCAAAGCGAAATCAACCACAGTGGCAGCTGCACAGAAACCGGAGGTACTGGCATATACAAGTGGTAGTCGTACAGAACGCTGGCAACGTGCAAAGGCAGCTGCGAAAGCAGTGATGGACCTCGGCCGTTATTCACTTGCATTCCCATCACCCGCTACGCCGGAAGAGGCCAGCGCTAACTATCAACAGCTATTCCTGGCAGATAATACGGAAAGCATCTTCTCCCGTTATTTCCTGAATACAAAATCAGAAGCTGGTGGCCAGATCGGTCTTTACAATGGTCTGAATGGTTATCACAACTGGTCAGGTAACACGCCTACGCAGTTGCTCATAGATGATTATGAAATGAACGATGGCACACTTTTCAACTGGGGCGAAGCGAGTCACAAAGCCAATCCTTACCGTAACCGTGACCCGCGTTTTTATGCAAGTATCCTGTATGATGGGGCAAACTGGCGTCAGCGGCCTACGGACGTTGCTTCGAAAGACCCGGCTAACCAGGCGCAGACAGGCGTGTATGAAGTATGGGAGCCAGAGCAGCAGCGTATCATTAATTCCCCCGGACTGGACACCCGTCAGGGACCTATTGAGAACTGGAACGGCAGCTTCACGGGTTACTACATGAAGAAGTTCATCGATCCGAATGTGGATGCGCAATACTTCCGTCAGGAAGTGCCATATCCTGTATTCCGTTATACAGAGATACTGTTCAACTATGCAGAAGCCTGTATCGAACTGGGTGAGGACGGTGAAGCAAGGGATTATCTGAACAGGATCAGGACCCGTGCGGGTATGCCTCCTTTTACAGAATCCGGTGCTGCTTTGAAAGCACGTTTTCAGCGGGAAAAGGAGATCGAAATGGTGTTTGAAGAACAGCGTTTTTTTGACGTACGTCGCTGGATGATCGCACCTGTTACAGTAGGCCGTGCATTACGTGGCATCAATGTAGTGGGTAAGCTGAAGCCGAATGTAAAGGTGACTTTATATCAGCGTAATGAAACCAATTATGATTACACCTATACAGCAGTGACCCTGGTAAATGAAAACAGGATCTGGCTGGATAAGATGTATTTCATGCCGCTGCAAAGAGATGAGATGAACAGGAATAATAAGCTGGTGCAGAACCCGGGATATTAGTTGTTGTTGGTCAATACAAAAAAAGCAGGAAGTAATATCATATTACTTCCTGCTTTTTTTTAGATAGCCGCTACCGTTTTCGCCGCCAGCTGGCGTGCTACGTGCGCCAGTGTCAGACTATCCTTTATCAGGGTTTTAGAAAAGGGGACCAGCGCTTCCCCGTTGGCTATTTTATTGGGCAGATCAGGGTTACTGATAGCTGCCTTACCGATTGATACCATATCTGCCTGCGGCGCATTGAGCAGTTCTGTCGCCAGTGTCATATCATGCATACCACCGTTTACGATCACAGGACGGCCTGTTATTTTTCTGGCGATGCCATTGGATGATCGTCCGTCGCTATACAAAGATTCTCTTCCCCAGTTACCACCTTCCGCAGCGATATGTATATAATCTGCTTCCAGTTCTTTTAAGACCTTGAATATTGCTGTAGCGGCAGCTGCGCCTTCCGGCCATCTGTAAGGGAGATCATTCACCTTACTTTCAGAGAGCCGCATCCCCACAATGAAATCAGCCGGTACTACAGCTTTGATCTCCCGGTATACTTCCATGAGAAAACGTAATCTGTTGCGATAATTACCCCCGTAATCATCTTCTCTGATATTGGTATGGGGCGTAATGAACTGATCGAGCAGATATCCGTTGGCGGCATGTATCTCTACGCCGTCAAATCCGGCAGCTACTGCCCTGAGTGCGGTTGCGGCAAAACCTGCTTTTGCGGTGGCCAGGGTATCTGTTGTCATAGCGACAGGCAGGGGGAAAGGGCCTTTAAGACCATGGGCCTCTGTATTTCTGACGCCAACAGGTTGTACGGCGGAAGGAGCGATGGTATTGTCAGTATGTTGTACGAGGGCGCCGCCGTGCATGAGTTGCAGGATGATGAGGGCGGTGTTACCGGCGGCATCCCGTCCTTCTTCATGCACTTTATCTACGACGGTTTTCCAGCCAGCCAGTTGTTCTTCATTGACAAGTCCGGGTTGATGGGCATCCGTCTGACTGAATAATGTATCTGTATAGGTACCTTCTGTAATGATCATACCGAAGCCACCGGCGGCAAATGCGGCGTAGTAAGCCGCCATTTCATCGGTGGGCACGCCTGTGGCGGTCGCGCTTCTTCTGGTCATGGGCGCTACGGCAAACCTGTTTCTGCTGTTTCTTTTTCCCAGTGCCAGGGGCTGAAATAATATCTGCTGATGTTTGGTCATAAACCTTTGTTTTTAGGATACAAAGGTCTGACAGGAGGGGCCAGCCGGACGTATAACTAATTTAATTTCGGTGCTTATAATAGTTTAACGTTTATAGTTTTTCCTGATCTGGCTGAGGAAGACGGGTGTGATACCCAGGAAGGAGGCAATGTATTTCTGAGGAAGTCTTTGTTCGAGATTGGGGTATTTGGTGATCAGGGCTTCATAGCGTTCTGCGCCGGTCATAGAGATATTGTTCAGTATCCGCTGGTCCTGCGAGATCAGGGATTGCTGGTTCAGTATCCGCCAGAACCGTTCAAAAGCCGGTACATCATCAAACAGCTGGTCCAGCCCTGCTTTATCTATCTGTAAGATCGCACAGGGCTCCAGCGCCACGATATTGATACGGGAAGGCTGTTGCGATATAAAGCTGGTAGAGTCGGATATCCACCAGTCCTCCATGGCGAAGTGCAGGGTATGATCAATTCCTGCCTCGTTGGTATAGAAGGAGCGGAGGAAGCCGGAGCAGACATAGTTCTCATACCGGCATACTTCACCCTGTTGCAGGAGGTATTGTCTGGGGAGTAGTCTGCGTAAGTGCAGTAAACTCACAAAACGTTCCTGTTCCGCAGCAGTGAGGCGGATACGCTGTTGTACATGGTCAATGAGCTGTTGGTGGAGGTCCGTTAATGCTGGCGTCGCTCGCATAAGCGCTGGTTTCGGACAAATATAGCCGATTCCGCTCAACAGGCCGGGCCGTTCAATGGATATCCCGAAAAATAGTAGGCTCCGGATCAGGCTTTCCTGCTGTTTCCGGAAGTTTTCCCTTTTAGTTTTCGTAATTTTCCCCCGGCTTTATTCTTAATTAATTCAATACCACATGCCGATGCAAACAACAAGCAAGGTATTACTGATGTCTGTCATTGCGATGACGACCATCACTTCCTCCGTATTCGCTGGCGGTCCTGATAAGCCAGGCGCCGCTGTCGTTAAACCTGATGCAGACAATGCAGGACTGAAACTGCCTGCGGGCTTTGGCGCGCTCAAAGTAGCCGATGGCCTGGGCCGTACCCGTCACATTGCTGTAACGAGTAACGGCAGTATCTATGTTAAACTGGACAGGGCAAAGAACAACAATGGCATCCTGTTCCTGCAGGACACCAATGGTGACGGCAAGGTCGATAAACAGTCCGGTTTCGGTAACTATGGCGGAACAGGTATCTATGTGAAAGGCGATTACCTGTACGCTACCTCCAATGAGAACATCTACCGCTATAAGCTGGACGCACAGCAGCAGGTGACTGATCCGGCGAACCCGGAAACAGTGGTAAGCGGACTGCTTGACCGTCGTCAGCATGAATCCAAATCGATCGTGCTGGATGATGCGGGCAATATTTATGTGAATGTGGGCGCTTATTCCAACTCCTGCCAGACACAGGACAGAACACAGGGTTCTCCGGGTATGCAGCCTTGTCCGGTACTGGACTCCGCTGGTGGTATCTGGCAGTTCAAAGCAGATAAGTTGAACCAGACCTATGGCGATGGCGTACGTTATGCGACCGGGCTGAGAAACGTGGTAGGACTGGACTGGAACAAGCGCCAGAACCAGCTCTTTGTGATGCAACATGGCCGTGACCAGTTACATGATCTGTTCCCTTCCCTGTATACAGAGAAGCAATCGGCCGACTTACCGGCAGAATGTATGTATGCATTGAAACAGGGATCAGACTGCGGATGGCCTTACATTTATTACGATCCGTTCACCAATAAGAAAATGCTCGCGCCTGAATATGGCGGCGATGGTAAAAAGACAGGTGGTGAGACTGCGGAAAATCCGGTAGTTGCATTCCCGGCACATATGGCGCCTAACGGACTGCTGTTTTATACCGGTACACAGTTCCCTGAGAAATACCGTAACGGTGCTTTCATTGCCTTCCATGGCTCCTGGAACCGTTCTCCGGAAAACCAGGCAGGTTATTATGTGGTATTTGTACCATTTAAGGATGGTAAACCTTCCGGCAAATGGGAAGTATTCGCAGATGGATTTGCTGGCCCTGGTCCGGTGAAATCACCCGGCGATGCAAAACACCGTCCCTGCGGACTGGCACAGGGGTCTGATGGTTCCCTGTACGTAACAGATGATGCGAAAGGAACAGTTTACAGGATCGTTTATAACGCAAAATAGTATGGGTAAATGGATACTGGCAGCAATGCCATTGTTGATAGCGGGATTATGCGTAACGGCGCAGGTGAAGAAACCAGCTAAACCTGCGGCAAAACCGGTAGCTGCATCTGCTGCTCCTATCGCGAGAGGAAAGGCTTTATACCGGCAGTACTGCATCTCCTGTCACCAGGAGAACGGTAGCGGCGTACCACGTATGAACCCACCGCTGATCAAAACGGAATATGTTTTAGGCGATAAAACAAGGTTGATCGGCATATTACTGAACGGGTTCAACGAAGACGTAGAGATTAACGGTGACTACTACTCCAATCCGATGCCTTCACAGGCAGCTTTGAAAGATCAGGAGATCGCCGACATCCTTTCTTATGTCAGAAACAGCTTTGGTAACAAGGCAAGTACCGTTTCGGCGGCAGAAGTAACGACGGTACGGGGAGCCAAAAAGTAATATAACACAAAGAATCTGAATATCTTAACAGCGACATGCACCCAATGTGGGTAAATGTCGCTGTTTTTTAATTGCTTTTGTCAAACAGATTTCTAACATTTGCGGAAAATTTTAGGGACATGTCAGTGAATCCAGAAGTGGTGCGGGAGGTTAGTGAATTCAATAATTATTACAATAGCCTGGCGGAGTTATTAAACAGGCATTTAGCGGACAATAATCTTTCTTTATCAGCATTGCGTGTACTGATAAAGCTGAGGGAAGAGGAAGAACAATGCACGGCGGGAAAACTGATTGCCAATCTGGGTATTGACGGCGGTTACCTGAGCCGTATCCTTAAATCCTTTGAATCAAATCAGCTTATTGCCAAACGTAAATCCAACCTGGATGGCCGTACCTGGTACCTGCAACTGACCGCAAAAGGGTCTAAGTTGCTCGAAACACTGGAACAGGGTTCGGCAGAACAGATCGGAAAGCTATTGGAGCCGGTACCGGCAGAACAGCAGCAGGCACTGGCAGGCGCTATGAAAACGGTGCGCCACATCCTTTCTGACGACGCAAAGATCAATCCGGAAGACATCACCTACAGAAGAGACCTGCAACCGGGAGACGCTGGTTTTATCATGCACATGCATGGGTCGCTTTATGCGAAGGAAGCAGGGTACAACCTGGAATTCGAAACGCATACCTGTAAGACCTTCTATGAGTTCCTGGAGGCTTACAACTCTTCCAAGGACCAGGTATTCCTGGCGATGCATGGCAATCAGATCATCGGTTCGATCGCTGTACTGGGACATTCCCGTTACGCTACGCAGATGCGCTGGTTCCTGGTACATCCGGACTACCGTGGTATCGGTATTGGTCAGCGGCTGTTAACGGAAGCGATCAATGCGGCCAAAGAGAAGTTATTCCAGAAGATATATCTCATCACGACCAGCCAGCAGGTAGCTGCGACGGCACTGTTTAAAAAGAACGGTTTCCGTAAGTCAGGGGAGAAACACATGCCAATGTGGGGCTTACAGCTGACGGAAGAACGTTATGAGATCGATCTGATTTAAGCAAGCGACATTTATTGTTAACCCCCTTGCTTTATTTAAAATAATTAGATATTTTTATTTCGCTGTAGTTCTATCCAGGGTAAAATGTAGTTATCATACATAAACCCTTTTGAAATGAAGAATCCGTTCATCCTTCATTATCTCTCTTCCATTTACAAGCATTTCGTAAATCACCGTTTTAGTACGGGTTGCGTTGTTCTGTTTATTGCTGGTTTTATCACCCGCCATTATCTGCATGCCCGTTTTTTAGTGCCGCCTATTGATGGCATGACGCCTTGTTGCAGGTCAACTGGTGTCATCTCTTTGTCTGTAAGCTGATACGTCAGCATATAGATGACCGTGTTTATGTGTTGCTATGCCAACATCCTTAAAGCAGGTCCGTCATTCCACGTATTAACAAACCCAAACAAAACCCATACAAACCCGATCTCCGCTGCATTTCAATTCCTAATTCGTAATTCCTAATTATTTAATGTTTTATTACTCACTAAATACTGATCCTTCAAAACCGTTTCAAACATGAGATCACTTCTACAAGTGGCCGTACTGCTGCTATGCATGCAGTTCAGTTCATTCGGCCAGCTCGCTAATTTCAATTCCACGGCAGAGGCCCTGCAAACAAGTATGTACAACACATTTGGTACGCCTAACAACAACTACTGGTGGTGTGCTAATGGTGTACATGCCTTGCTGGACGGTTATACCCGTACTCGTTCCACAACTTACACGACACGTATGAAAGCCCTTTTGCTGAACACAAAGGCATCGAATGGCAACACCTACATCAACTATTTCTATGATGACATGGATTGGATGGGTATTGCTACACTGCGCGCCTGGGACGAAACCGGCGACGTGGATTATTACAATGTAGCCACTCAGCTGTGGACGGACATCAAGGGCGGTTTCAGCAATGGCGCGATCGACTGGAACAAAGGCTGTGTGGGTTGTAAGAATTCCTGTGCCAATGCACCAGCGATCATTCTTGGCGCAAGGATGTACCGGATCAACAATTCAGCTACCGACCTGCAGTTGATCAAGGACATATTCACGTTCATGAAGAACAATCTGGTAGACCCTACTACCGGCGCTGTATGGGACAACATCAACCTGACTACAGGCGTTACCAACAAGGACTGGATCTTCTCTTACAATGTAGGTACTTTCATCGGCGCAGGCTGGGAACTGTACAAGATCACAGGTGATACCTACTATCTGAATGAAGCGGTAAAAACAGCTGATTATGCCATGAACTCCAGACGTACAAACGGTATGTTCTTCGCCAACGAAACCGGTAATGGGGACGGCGGATTATTCAAAGGGATTTTCATTCGTTATCTCACAGAACTGGCCAGAGAAGGTAACATTTCTGCGACTAAACGTGCAGCTTATAATGAAGCGATCCGCTTCAATGCACAGACCCTGAAAACGAATGGCATCAATGCTTCCACGAACCTGGTAGGGGCTAACTGGTCCCAGCAGCCTTCAGGTTCTACTGATTATGCGACACAGCTGAGCGGTGTGATGCTGATCGAAGCAGCCGCATTGCTTGACCAGTCCTTCTTCTTCAAAGACATCAACTATGGCGGCAGTTACTGGGGATTGAGCGTTGGTAGTTACAATACTGCTGCATTGGTAGCAAAAGGTATTGCCAACAATGATGTAACATCCTTTGCGATCCCGGCAGGTTATCAGGCTACGTTGTACAAGAATGATAATTTCACCGGCGGCAGTCTGGTAGTAACCGGCAACAGCGCCTGGATCGGTGGCCCCTGGAATGATAGTACGTCCTCTATTATCATCAGCTATACTGCAGGCGCCTCTTTCTTTAAAGACTGTAATTATACCGGCGCTGTTGTGAGTTTACCCGCAGGTGATTATACCCTTGCACAGTTACAGGCGAACGGTATTCTGAATGATGATATCTCTTCTTTACGCGTCAGCAGTGGTTACCAGGTGATCCTGTATGAGAACGATAACTTCGCCGGTACATCTGTAACAGCTACAGCGGATAACAGTTGTCTGGTAGCGCAGAACTTCAACGATAAGGCCACTTCAATCCGTATCACGGCAACAGGAGCAGCTCCGGCAGCGGTAACTACGGCAAGGGTGAATACGATCGAAAAAAGTCTGCTGAAAGGCGTGACTTTATATCCTAACCCTGCGGGTAATACGTTGTACCTGAAATCAGGATCAGACCTCCTTGGTGCAGATGTAACGGTAGTGGATATGTCGGGAAGGGTTGTTCTCCGCAATCGCCTGACAGCCAACAATCTGAACGTATCGCGTTTAGGCAGTGGCGTTTATTGGATCACGATCGTGAAGGATGGCAAAAAAAGTACAATTTCTTTCGTGAAATAACTGATTGTAAAAGAATCTTCTACACTTTTAAAGGCCGGTCTTCCTGCGGGAGGCCGGCCTTCGTATTGCAAAATACCACCGGATTCATGTATATTTGTGCGCATAATACCTCAAAGGGACGGTTCGTGAATGTCAAAGTGAAGTTATGAGTATCTTATTGTACCCCCGGAATGACGTTTATACGCTATAATAGCCTGGATATCATTTTAATATATTAGTTTACTGTATGCTGAAAGTTGCTGCAAGGAGCATTCCTTTGTTTTCTTTTAACATTGTTTTTTTATTGTTTTTCTCCCATTCGCTTTCCGGCGTGAAGGGTGACAAGTCTCCCGTATACGCTGAGATCAGATATGCGGACAGTCTGGCGCTGAGGCAGGATACTACGCTTTATCCCGTAGTGGATACCCTGCCGGATACCATCAGTTTTTCCATTGTGGGCGATATGATGGTGGGTTCGTCTTACCCGGCGAAGGCCTTTTTGCCAAAAGAAGAAGAAGGAAATATCTTACAATATGCGATGCCGCTGTTGCAGGAGACCGATCTGCGTATCGGCAACCTGGAGAGTGCGGTATCTGACAGCGCGAAAGTGTTCAAGAACTGTGGGAACTCCACCCAGTGTTTCGCTTTCCGTACGCCCTACAAACAGGCGATGTGGTATAAGGAAGCAGGATTTGAGTACCTGAACCTGGCGAATAACCATTCCTATGACTTCGGTCAGAAAGGGGTGACGCATACCCTGGGCTTCCTGGATAGCGTCAATATTAAGACCAGTGGTGTGCCACAGCGGGTATTTGATACCCTGACCGTCAGGAATACGAAGATCGGGTTTGTCTCATTTGCCCCCCATACCGGCTGTCTGGACTTGAATGACGACTCCCTGGTAATAAGAACTATTGCTGAGGTACGTCCTCTTTGTCAGTTGCTGGTCGTTTTCTTCCACGGTGGAGGTGAAGGCTCCGGCCGTACCCATACACCGAAGGGCCGGGAGTTCTTTTTGGGTCAAAACAGGGGTGATGTTAGACATTTCGCGCATATGTGTATCAATGAAGGAGCGGACCTGGTAATCGGCTCAGGTCCCCATGTAGTAAGGGCTATGGAGCGTTATAAAGGTAAATTAGTGGCTTATAGTTTAGGAAATTTTGCAACTTATCATCAATTCAATTTAAAATATCCCAATAATATTGCACCTTTGCTGCGGGTAAAAATCACCAGCGAGGGAAACCTTGTCGAGCATAAAGTGTTTTCTTTCCTGCAAGAGGGGGAAGGCATACCTAAACCGGATACAACATCGAAAGCTTTCAAAATGATCCGAAATTTATCTGTCGAGGACTTTGGTTCTTCGGCGGTCGAAGAAGGGGTCTTTGACTAAAACATCATGTTACTGTGAAGAAGTTATTGCCGATAATCATATCTGTTGCCAGCATAACCACTGTTGGAGCACAAGTAAAGAAAAAGCCAGTTAAACACGCACCAGCGAAGAAGCATGCAACTGCGTACCATAAGAAAGCGACTACCCATAAGTCGAAAGCAGTTGTTCATCATAAGGTGGTAGCGCCACCACCGATGCCTGATAGTTTGTATTTCCCAAACTCAGATATCACCGTCAATACATACGATACCTCAGGCTTGCGTAATAATATCAAGCAACTGTTCGCCGTACTGGAGTCAGAACTGGGTAAACCATACATCCGTGGTGCTATCGGGCCTATGGCCTTTGATTGCAGCGGACTGATCAAGTTTGGTTTCTCCTTTATCGGTATGACCCTGCCACGTACAGCGGCTGAAATGAGCAACCTGGGTAACCTGATCACCGTATCAGACTTCACCCCGGGCGATCTGCTGTTCTTCACCGGACGTAGTACCAAATCCAAAGTAAAAAGGGTCGCACACGTAGGTTGTGTGTACAAAGTTGACAATGGTAAGGTACTGATGATCCATTCCAGCAACCAGGGCGTGAACATTGTAGATATCACGAACAGTGAGTACTACAAGAAACGTTTTATCGCTGCCAAGCGGGTGATCGAAGTAGATTCTACTAATACGGTCATTCCGATGAAGGAAGGGAGTCTGACGGATTATTAATTTCCCTTTATTTTAAAGTTGTTTTATTTGACCATTGATAGTGGTCATGTATATTGTATTGCCTTTAAAGTGACCTTGCAGAAGGCATTTTAAAGGCAATTGTCTATAGATGATCAGACGCAAATACCACATCGCGATGCTATATAATAACCTACGAATGATCATCTTCAGGTACTTACTCCCAATTCCTAATTCGTAATTCCTAATTCTTACCGTTTTCTCCGTTTTTCCTTATTTTTAGTTGTGGCCATAAAATAGCCCTGAACCAAAAACAATCATATGGATGCACAGCAACTGGACATGAACCGGAACGAAGATGCGATGCGTAAATCTCTCAGCACGCTCAGACAACGTTTCTCTGTCATCGAACAGGGAGGCGGTAAAAAGAACCTCGAAAAAGTGCGGCAGAGAGGTAAGTTGACCCCGAGAGAACGAATTGCTTATCTGCTGGACAAAGACACCCCCTTTACAGAAATCGGCGCCTTTGCCGCTTATGACATGTACGCTGAACACGGCGGTTGTCCTGCCGCAGGTACCGTTGGTGGTATCGGCTATATCAGCGGCCGTCAGTGTATGATCGTCGCTAATGATATGACAGTGAAAGCCGGCGCCTGGTTCCCGCTGACAGGCAAAAAGAACCTACGCCTGCAGGAAATTGCCATGGAAAACAGACTGCCTGTTATTTACCTGGTAGATAGTGCAGGGGTATACTTGCCGATGCAGGATGAAATATTCCCGGATAAAGAACATTTTGGCCGCATCTTCCGCAACAATGCACGCATGAGCGCTATGGGCATTACCCAGATCGCTGCTGTCATGGGTAGCTGTGTAGCAGGTGGCGCCTACCTGCCTATTATGAGCGATGAAGTGCTCATGGTGAATGGTAATGGTTCCATTTTCCTGGCCGGACCTTACCTTGTAAAAGCTGCTATCGGTGAAACGGTAGATGCTGAAACATTAGGCGGCGCCGTTACCCATACTGAGATATCCGGTATCGCTGATTATAAATTTGATAGCGATGAGGAATGTCTCGATCAGATCAAGAAGATCGTCAGTAAAATAGGGGACCCTGCCAGTGCAGGTTTTAACCGGGCAGTGCCTGCACTTCCTGAGAAAGACCCTGCTACGTTGTACAGCGTCATTCCGGAAGACAGCACCCGTCCCTATGATATGCTGGAAGTGATCCACCGGCTGGTAGACCGCTCTGAGTTTGATCAGTACAAAGAAGACTATGGTAAAACGATCCTCTGCGGATATGCCCGCATCGATGGATGGGCCGTAGGGATTGTCGCCAATCAGAGGAAGATGGTAAAAAGCAAAAAAGGGGAGATGCAGATGGGCGGTGTTATTTACAATGACAGCGCTGACAAGGCAGCCCGTTTTATCATGAACTGTAACCAGAAAAAGATACCGCTGGTATTCCTGCAGGACGTAACCGGCTTTATGGTCGGCAGTCGCAGCGAACATGCCGGTATCATCAAGGATGGCGCTAAACTGGTGAATGCTGTGGCCAATTCCGTGGTGCCTAAATTCACTGTTATCGTTGGTAACTCTTATGGTGCGGGTAACTACGCCATGTGTGGTAAAGCATATGATCCGCGTTTCATCTATGCGTGGCCCAATGCCAAGATCGCGGTAATGGGTGGCGAACAGGCGGCAAAGACACTATTGCAGATACAGGTGGCTTCACTGAAAGCAAAAGGAGAGGAAATATCTCCTGAAGAAGAAAGCCGTTTGCTGAATGAGATCACAGAACGTTATAACAGTCAGACGACACCGTATTACGCCGCTGCCCGTTTATGGGTGGACGAGATCATCGATCCGCAGGATACACGTAAAATACTGTCCGAAAGCATTGCCGCTGCGAATAATGCGCCTGTAGAAGATAGCTTCAGCCTCGGTGTATTCCAGGTGTAAAAGCATAGCGCTTAATCCTTATCTTTGCCCGCTATGTCAGAAGTTATTATTTACACGGACGGTTCCTCCCGCGGTAACCCAGGCCCAGGTGGCTATGGCGTTGTGCTGATGTGGAACAGTGTCCGCAAGGAATTATCACAGGGATATCGCCTCACGACCAACAACCGGATGGAACTGATGGCTGTTATCGTAGCCCTCGAAGCATTGAAGAGAGACGGACTCCAGGTCAAGATCTTCACAGATAGCCAGTATGTAGTCAACAGCGTTGAAAAAGGCTGGCTCTGGGGCTGGGTAAAGACCGGCTTTAAAGACAAAAAGAATAAAGACCTCTGGCAACGTTTTATTCCTGCTTTTAAAAAGCACCACGTAAAATTCAACTGGGTAAAGGGGCATTCCACCAATCCATTGAACAACCGTTGCGACGAACTGGCCACACAGGCTGCCGATAGTGGCAACTGGCTGGATGACGTCGGATTTGACGGAGAATAGATACAGATACCAATATTATACAAAGGGCTGTCCCGCAGAAAAGCGGACAGCCCTTTTTCATGCATCTACCTCAGGCACTTTAACATTTATTTAAAGAAAAATTGAAATTTGTCCACCATTATCTATAATTTATCCACTCGTTATAATTAGAATACATATTACATTTACATCATTATTATTTCAACTGTCTAAAAGGAAAAGATTATGACACACTGGAAGATCGATGAATCACACAGCGAAATTGGATTCAAAGTAAAACACCTGATGATCACAAACGTAAGCGGTTACTTTACGGAGTTTACAGGAAGTGTTAAGACTGAAAGCGCGGATTTTCACGATGCAACGATCACTTTTGAAGCAACAACAGCGAGCATCACTACCAACAACAAACAGAGAGACGAACACCTGAAAGGTGGTGAGTTCTTCGATACAGAACATCATCCCAAAATCTCTTTCGTATCTAAAAAGATCAAAAAAGTAACAGAAGAAGAATATAAGCTGATCGGTGACCTGACTATCAAAGGTCATACGCACAGCATCGAACTGGATGTTTTACGCAATGGCGTTGTGACAGACCCATACGGACAGGAAAAAGAAGGCTTTTCCATCAAAGGCCGCCTGCACCGCGCAGACTACGGACTGCGTTGGAATGCAGCTACAGAAGCAGGTAGCATCGTACTGAGCGACGAAGTAAAACTGCTGATGGAAGTGCAGCTGGTAAAAGAAGCTGTGCCTGTATTGGCATAGGCAGCTGCCCCGGGACAGTAAACCCTTCATTGATATATGGAAATTGGAATTGACAGCTTTGCGGCAAGGTTCAGTGATAATGCGGCCGCTGCATTGAGTGACAGGGATGCTATGCACCAGTTGCTCGAGCGAATGGAACACGCAGACAGATCGGACCTGGACGTATTTGGCATCGGTGAACATCACCGTAAGGGCTTCCTGGATTCGGCGCCTACGCATATTCTTGCGGCAGCAGCTTCCCGGACCAAAAAGATCAAACTGGCCAGTGCTGTAACAGTACTGAGCGCAATGGACCCGGTACGTGCATTTCAGAACTTTGCCACCCTTGACCTGATCTCCGACGGTCGTGCAGAAATGGTTGTAGGTCGTGGCTCGTTCACAGATGCTTTCCCGTTATTCGGGTTCAACCTGAACGATTACGATGACCTGTTTTCAGAGAAACTGGACTTGTTGCTGGAAATCCGTGATAAGGAATTCGTCACCTGGTCAGGTAAGTTCAGACCAGCGATGAAAAATCAGCCCGTATACCCACGCCCACTGCAGGAGAAATTGCCTATATGGCTTGGAGTAGGCGGTACGCCACAGTCCTTCGTGCGCGCAGGCGCATTAGGCTTACCACTTATGGTGGCGATCATAGGAGGGGAGACACATCGTTTCCGTCCGCTGATCGATCTCTATCGTGAAGCCGGAAGACGTGCAGGACATGCGCCTGAATCACTCACCGTTGGTTTACACTCGCTTGGGTATGTTGCAGAAACAACAGAAAAAGCAATAGAGGATTTTTATCCGGGCTATGCCGCCAGCATGACGAAAGTAGGTAAAGAAAGAGGCTGGCCGCCGGTAACAAAACAACATTTCCTCGCCCAGAACGGCCCTACAGGCGCCCTGCTGGTAGGAAGTGCAGAAGAAGTAGCAGAAAAGATAGTGCGTCACGCGAACGCACTGGGAGGTGTTTCAAGACTGACCTTCCAGATGGATTCCGCGGAAGTACCACATGACAAACTGATGAACGCAATTGATCTGATAGGTAACAAAGTCAAGCCTTTGGTAAACGCATAATGCCGGAGAGGCGTCCGCTACAGTGGACGCCTCTTTTATTTTTATCCTTATTCTGCTTTCAGATGTTTTACCGGATTGCTGAGCGCTGCCCTTATTGCCTGATAACTCACCGTCAGAAAAGCGGCGATCAGTGCAAAGGCTCCCGCAACTGCAAACATCCACCCGCTCACAGGGATGTGATAGGCAAACCCGCTCAGCCATTTATCCATCGCCCACCATGCCAGCGGACAGGAAACCAGCACCGCGATCAGCACCAGCTTGATGAAGTCGCGTGATAGTAACAACGCCACATACGCAGACGATGCCCCCAACACTTTTCGTATACTGATCTCCTTCTTTCTTAGTTGCGCACTATAAGCCGACAGACCAAACAATCCCATACAGGAAATGAAGATGGCAAATGCCGCAAATGTCCTGAAGATGCTGCTCATCTGGTTCTCCGAAGCATACAGCCGGTTTAGTTTATCATCAATAAAAGTATAGGTAAATGTACCGCCCGGCGTCAGGGTCGTAATACGCTCCTTTATATAAGCCAGCGCCGCTGGGATATGCCCCGGTTTTATCTTTAATAACAGATAGTTCGCACGATAAGGATCATACTTTATCACCAACGGGTCTACCGGTGTATGCAACGATGCAAAGTTGAAATTCTTCACCACACCGACTACCGTACCCGTGTCCCCATCTGCCACAAACAGCTGCCCCACAGGGGATGTAAGATGGTACGCCTTTACCGCAGATTCATTAATGATAAACTCCTTCTGTTTGATGTCAGGCATCTGATTATAGAAGTTTCTGCCTTCTATTAACGGTATCTGAAGGGTAGATAATAGCCTTTCATCAGACCACATGATACGGCTGTTGTCAAATTCTTCCTTGTCGGTAGCAGACAATGGTTGAAAGGGCTGCGAACTGAACCTGTCTCCCGGTAGCGTTGATACAATGGAGAAGTCAGTAATATCAGGGGAGCGTTTGATATCATCGATCAGTGAGCCGAAACGTTGCCACATAGGCCCGTATATCGTAATGCCGGCTACCTGTTCTCTGTCAAAACCCAGGTCTTTATTATGAAAATACCTGATCTGCCGATAGATGATCATCGTGCTGATGATCATAAAAACAGATACGACGAACTGGAAAATGACCATCCCTTTTCTGACATTATCCACCTGGGAACCAGGCATGTTCTTACTCCGCAATGCCTTCACCGGATGAAAATGTGCCACATGCCATGCAGGGTATCCTCCCGCCAGTAAAGCAATGAATATGATCAGTAACAACGTGATGCCCAGTCCGGACGGTGTGAAGGCCTGATGCATATAAAAAGGCCGTTCCGCAATACCGTTATAAAAGGGGATGGCTGCTTTGAACAATACAAAGGCCAGTACGGTGGCTAGTAAGGTCGTGAGCAGCGATTCTCCCAGGAATTGTGCTACCACCTGCCGGTAAGTAGCGCCAATGACTTTACGCATCCCTATTTCCCGCATTCTGCCAAATGCCTGGGCTGTATACAGGTTGATAAAATTAACAGCCGCCACTAACAGGATGAACAATGCGGCCAGTGAGAATATCTTTACATAGGTGACATCGCTGTTGGGGTACATTTCTTTTTCGAGACGGGAGTGCAGGTGAATACTTGTAATAGGCTGAATGTTCACCTCACGGTCGGCCAGTATCTGTTCACGGGTGGTATTGCTTTCCTCATAAAACTTTGCCGTAAAGTCTTTGAGACCGGCTTGCACCTGTTTTGCTGCCGCTGGTTTGTCAAGCAAGATATAGGTATAGAAACCATTCCAGGTCTTGTTCGCCAGTGAGCGCTCATCCAGGAAATGATGGATGGTGGACATTGATAAGAGATAGTCAAACCGGAGGTGTGTCGGGAAATTGTATTCACGGATCACACCGGTAACCTTGAGAGAGATATTATTTACATCATCCTGTAAGATCTTTCCCAGTGGGTCGGCCTCGCCAAAGTATCTGCGGGCCATCTTGTCTGTGAGAATGATGGAGCCAGGTGTATTTAATGCGCTGTTTTTATTGCCGGACAGAAAATCTATATCAAATACGGCTATCGCAGCAGGGTCGGCAAAGAAACCCCCTTTCTCTTCGAATTTTACCTGACTGCCATCTGCACCGGTATAGCTCAGTACCTGGAAAGGATAGGGTCTGTGAAAGCTGACAGTTTTCTCCACCTGTGGGAAGAACTGTTTGAAAGCATCCGCTGTAGAGGGAGCAGTGGCGGCCCAGCTGCGGGCATTATCGCCCTTACCGGTCTGGGTAACACGATAAATACGGTCCGCTTTCGCAAACCCCTTATCATAACTGAGCTCCTGCCTTACATGAAATATGATCAGCAGGGCACAGGCCACACCCAGGGCCAGTCCGATAACATTAATGACTGAGAAAAGCTTATGCTTCCAAAGGTTTCTCAGGGCTATTTTAAGGTAACTTCTGAACATACGCTACAATGAATATATTATATCTCAGCTAAGTAAATGCCGGAATATTAAATTGCTCATAACCAGTAGTTTAATGTTTTTCGGAGGAACCAAAATGTCCGTTTTTAGTACAATATCCGTTCACTTTTAAATAATCTCGATGTAGTTCGGTAGTTTTGTAGCGGATTTCAACCTATAGACGAACATGAAGAACGTATTGATAACCGGACTGGCTCTGTTATTTAGCCTGATGAGCTATAGCCAGAATACCTGGACGCTTAAGCACGATAAAGACGGAATTAAGATCTATACCAAGACGATAGAGAATTCCGATTACAAGGGCATCAAAGTAAAATGTTCATTGCCAGCTACTTTGACCCAGTTTACCGCCGTCATTATGGATGTCAACACCGCAGGAGAGTGGTTGTATGCTACTAAATCAAGTACGCTACTGAAACAGGTATCTCCGGCGGAAGTATACTATTACTCCGAGGTCAGTCTGCCATGGCCGCTCAATAACAGGGATTTTATCTGTCACCTGCATGCCAGTCAGGACCCTCATACCAGGGTAGTGACCATCGACGGACCAGTAGTACCTGATTATATGCCAGCTAAAAACGGGATCGTACGTGTGACACAGTCCTCCGGTAAATGGATCATTACGCCTAATGGCAGTAATGTAGATATCGAGTACACCCTGGAAGCGAATCCCGGTGGTAACCTGCCTGCATGGCTGGTGAACCTGTTCGTGACGAAAGGCCCGATGGAGTCCTTTAAGAAATTGAAAGAGCAGGTGAACAAACCTCAGTACAAAAAAGTACAGTATTCGTTCATGAAGAACTGATCATGAATAAGGAATTGAAAAGGTCTTCTGCTGACGGCGGGAGGCCTTTTGTTTTCTCAGAGAGATGGCCGTAAGCGACGGCGGGATAAAAAGAAAGGGGAAGCATTATTGCTTCCCCTTTCTTTTTATCGTACTTAATAATATTACTCAAATTTCTTTCCTTCTACCGTACCTACGTAAGTGCCCTGTATTGGTCTGCCCGCTACCGTGATATTGAATTTGATCGTGTAGATCTCTTTTTCTCTGGTCACGTTCAGGGTACCCGCTGAAACGCCGGTGATCTCTGTTCCTTCGCCATATACACCGCTGGCGGTATATCTTACATATGATCCAAAGAAGTTCTTCTTTTTGTCATAGTTGATGTTAGCGCGGACCAGGTAGGTGAACGTGTCTGAGAAATACAGGCTATCCACAGAAATCTGTACGGAATTCTCAACATACTCCGGCGCCTGTGGCTTATTCGTGATCACCAGGCCATCTCTGCTTGTCCAGTAAGCATAGTCAGCCGCATAGGTTTTACCTTCGATGGTATAAGAACCTCCGATAGCAGCAGGGTTTGTATCCTTATCGTCTTTTTTACAGGCTACCGTGAATGCGGTAACAGCAAACAGTAATACAGCGAGTTTTTTCATAGGTTATATGGTTTTACGTCTGCTTTCATCCAACAGACCAGTTTTGCACTGCAAATATATCATTTTATTTAATATAAAGGTAGGGAAGTGGCAAACCCGCTATTGATATAGCATTATTCCTCTTTAAAGAGCTCCTCAATTTTCGCAGCCGCAGCTTCATCTTCCATATGTACGGCAGCCTTTCTTGCTGCGTAGTCCAGATCAGGATGAAGGAGTTGTACAGGCGCTAACAAAGCGATTTCCTGCATTGCCAGCGAAAAAGAGGTAGTGGCTATGGCGTGTTGCCTGTCAAAAGCAAGCGCCACATGAAAGATGATGGCGACGGTCAGGCCTGACAGCCCTTCCTGATCACGTTCCTGCGCTAATACGAGTTGCAAAGTCTCCCAGGCTTTTAATGGCTGTTCGTTTACAAGGTACAAGCGACAGAGCATTTCCTGCGCATATGTTCTGCCGGAAGCATTGGTGTCCAGTTGCGCGAGAAGCTCATAAGCATAGATCTCCCCGATCAGGTTTTCCAGTATTCTCTCATAATACGCCAGCAATTTGGCAATCTCCGTGGTCCATTGGGGCGGTTGCGCTTTCCATTGGTCCACCAGCTCCTTCAACGCCTCTTTTTCGTCCAGTTCGACAGCCAGCGCTATTTCTTTCTCCAGCGGATCAGGCGAAACATAGCATCTTCGTTCAATCGACTTTTCCCAGTTCAGGAGCTCCTCAGCGCTGATATTACAGGCTTCTCTGGAATCACCGGCAACATAATAGAAGACCTCTTTCAGTTTTGAGTTTTTTGCATTGTCCACCATATCGTAGGTTGCATCAATACCTGCAGATACCAGGAATTCATAATCGAAGCCGCAGGAGGTATCAAAATTGGCTCTTTTTGCTGCTGTGAACAGCCAGGCATTCTCCGGGTTTTTAAACCGGACTAATAATGCTGCATTCAGCATCAATGTATCTCCAAGACCCTGAAAAGGGTCTTTTTTCGCAAGCCTGATCTCCTGCCGGAACAATTCCTGTAACAATGGTTCGTCAGTAGGAAGGGGCGCGTACTTAAGCGCCTTGATCAGCTTTGACCTTTTCAAACGGTGCAGATCACAGTCCTCGTCGTCTTTTGAACGCTTGAAAAAGAACGTTTTAAGGGGAATTTTACCAGCACGGACATCAGTCAGGATGTCAATATGTTTTTGAAGGATCTGCACAGGTTTACTTTATAATATTGATCACAGGGGAATGGCCATCAGTTACGATAGACCATTTCCGGTTTTTGTAGGGATACGTGTAATAAAAAGGCTTTCAGAACGAAAGCCTTTTTATTTACATATTATTATACAACTGCTGCATTTCACTCGTCATCTGATCGTAGATCGGTTTTGTGAACTGCATGAACAGTTCCTGTGGCGGTGGAGGTGCAATGTCCTCACCACCCATCAGACTTTTATCCTGATCGCTGAGTGCGCGTTCATCTCCTTTATAATATCCCCACTGGTTCACCCAGGTAAAGCTACCGGGGAGTCTGTCGGTACGGATGATATTCCCGTTTACCGCGTCCAGCAGCTGGTAATCCAGCACGCCTTTAGAGATAACGGTGGCCTTGTTCACATATACTTTTGCTTTGACGGTAGCGTAACGTTTGATCGTTTCTTTACCTGTACTATCTTTCACGGTAGATACGACAATCTCTTTGGAGACCTCTCTTTCGGAGCGGTCTACGTAAGTCTGACCCACCACAAAGTCATAGAAACGCATTTCCAGGAACTGGTCAGGCTGTATCCTGTTGGCCTGGGCGATACGCTCGTCGGTGAATTGTACGAAGCGGTTGATATTACGCTGTTGGAGGTTTTTGATCAGTATTTCCCTGAACTGATCGGCGCTGAACTGATAGTAAGGGGAACGTACATCGATCTGTCTTACGACTACATTGACAGTTCCTCTTGCGAATGCTTCGTCTCTGAGTTGCGCTGCGTTACGGTAGTTCGGAATGAGGCTCAGGGCTGCCTGAAACTCATCAAACGCTTGTCTGGCCGCAGCTTTGTCCCCCTGATCGAGCAGGGAAGCGCCACGGTCATATCTTACCTGTGCCGCATTTTCCTGGGCGCCCGTAATAGCGTTGCGATAATCTTTAGGTTTAACGATAGCCAGTGCAGCAGGGCAGGCCTGTATCGCATCGTACAACCGCTGGAGGTTACGGTATTCGTTGCGTACGTACTCCCATTTCAGCTGGTCGTTGGAGCTCAGGAAACCGGTAACTTTGTCTTCGTGCAGACGTTTGGCCTGTGCGTAGGCATCCGGAAGCAGTTGTAATGAGGTGGTGTTTGTAGGTTTCTTCTGCAGTTTTTTTACAAATACAAGAACGGCTTCATCATACCGTCCTTTATTGTACAATTTCTCCCCGTTTTTACAGGAGAGGATAAATAGGATAGGTGCTATCAGCCACCAGAAACGGTTTTGCATATAATCGGTAGTGTATTTTTATTTCAGGAATCTTCTGATCTCCCTGTCCGTTTCGCGTTGCTTGATGCTATCCCGTTTGTCGTGCAGCTTTTTACCTTTACCCAGTCCGATCTCGATCTTAGCCAGGCTTTTATCAGTAATAAAGATGCGCAGGGGAATGATGCTGTAGCCTCTTTCCTTGATCTTATTCTCAAGTTTTCTAAGTTCCCGCTTGGTCAGCAGTAACTTACGTTCACGAAGGGGATCATGATTAGAATATGTGCCGTGTGTATATTCAGATATATGCAGGCTTTTAACAAACAACTCTCCTTTGGAAAAATAGCAGAATGAATCGTTGAAGCTCACGCGGCTACCACGGATCGATTTGATTTCCGTTCCTGTCAACACCATGCCGGCAATATACTTGTCCTCTATTGCGTACTCGAAATATGCCGATCTGTTCTTGAGTTCTGCCATCGTATGAAAAAATTAGGAATTAGGAATTAAGAATTAAGAATTGAGCTGAATTAACTGCGTTCAATTGATATATCCGGGGTTCCTAAAGCAGGGAAAAAATGAAGAATTAAAAATTAGGGATTAAGAATTGAGCGGTGTGAACTGGCTCAATGGGATATCCCGGAACTTTGTAATTCAGTTTTGCGGTTAATAAAAAATGAATTTATACTTATAAAATTAGGAATTAAGAATCAAGTGTTAAGAAATTTGCTGCAGCAACAATTCCTAATTCTTAATTCCTAATTCCTAATTGAAATTCTGGTGCTTAGTTCTTAAATAACTCTAACAATAATGCCAGACGCTGTTTCATCTCCTTACGGTCGATGATCAGGTCCAGGAAACCGTGTTCCAGCAGGAACTCAGCGCTCTGGAAACCTTCAGGCAGGTCTTTCTTGATAGTTTCTTTAATAACGCGCGGACCGGCGAAACCGATCAGTGCTTTTGGCTCCGCGATGTTCAGATCACCCAACATTGCAAAGGAAGCGGTTACGCCGCCAGTGGTTGGATCAGTCATCAGGGAGATATAAGGCAGCTTAGCTTCTGCCAGCTGCGTCAGTTTTGCGGAAGTTTTAGCCATCTGCATCAGGGAGAAGGCGCTTTCCATCATACGGGCGCCACCTGATTTGGAAATGACCATCAACGGCATCTTGTTCGCGATACAGTAATCAATGGAGCGGGCGATCTTTTCACCTACCACTGAACCCATAGAACCACCGATGAAGGCGAAGTCCATACAAGCCACTACCAGGTCGTTACCCGATACCTGACCTGCACCTACGCGCATGGCATCTTTCAGACCGGATTTCTTCTGTGCCTCAACGAGTCTTGCACCGTAAGGTTTCAGGTCCTTGAATCCGAGGAAGTCTTTCGGATAGATATTACCAAACAGCTCTTCGAATTCATTGTTGTCAAATAGAATCTCGAAATACTCTGCCGAATTGATGCGATTGTGGTAATTACACTTGTCGCATACATAAAAGTGCTCTTTCAGATCTTTTACTGTAGAGGTTTTTTTGCAGCTAGGACATTTGTGCCACAACCCATCCGGCGCTTCTTTCTTCTCACTTGTAGACGTTTGAATGCCTTGTTTAATGCGCTTAAACCAGCTTGACATATTGTGCTATTAGGTTACAAAATAGTTGTGCAAGATACAAATTATATTAACTTCCAAAGTATGCGAACTGTAGAATTATAATTAAAGTATCTGGCTACCAATAATTTGATAGGAAAGATATATATATAACTGCTATAATAAAAATACATTTACAAAAAAATCCCCAGGAATGACTTCCTGAGGATTCATAACTTGTCCCGCTTCGGGAATTACGCGTTTCTGTTTACGCAATTCAGGTCAGCGAAAGCTTCTTCCAGGCGTTTAACGAAGGTTTCTTCACCTTTACGCAGCCAAACGCGAGGATCGTAGTATTTTTTGTTTGGCTTATCCGCACCTTCCGGGTTACCCAGCTGAGCCTGCAGATAATCTTTCTTTGCTTCGTAGAAATCATGGATACCTTCCCAGAATGCCCACTGCATATCTGTATCGAGGTTCATTTTGATTACGCCATAACCCAGGGATTCAGCGATCTGGTGTTTTGGAGAACCTGAACCACCATGGAATACATAGTAGATAGGTTTTGGCGCAGTACCGAGTTTCTGCTGTACAAATTCCTGGCTGTTGTGCAGGATCACAGGACGCAACTCAACGTTACCCGGGCTGTAAACACCGTGAACGTTACCGAAAGCAGCTGCTACAGTGAAACGGCTACCTACTTTAGACAGGTTTTCGTAAGCATAGAACACCTCTTCCGGCTGAGTGTACAGTTTGTCGTTCTCAACGCCTGAGTTGTCAACACCATCTTCTTCACCACCAGTTACGCCCAGCTCGATCTCGATGGACATACCCAGTTTGTTCATTCTTTCGAAATATTTAACGGAAGTCTCGATATTCTCGTGAATTGGTTCTTCAGAGAGGTCCAGCATGTGGGAACTGAACAGTGGCTGACCAGTCTGTTTCATGAAAACTTCACCCGCATCCAGCAAACCGTCGATCCATGGTAACCATTTTTTAGCAGCGTGGTCAGTGTGCAGCACTACTGGTACGCCGTAGTATTTAGCTACTTCGTGTACGTGTTTTGCACCAGAGATCGCGCCTGCAATATTTGCCTGCAGCTTGTCATTCGGCATTCCCTTACCGGCAAAGAACTGTGCACCGCCATTAGAGAACTGAATAATAACAGGTGAATTTACTTTGGCAGCGGTTTCCAGTACTGCGTTTACGGAATTGGTACCCACCACGTTAACAGCAGGCATTGCGAATGCATTAGTCTTGGCATCATTGTACAGCGCTTCCAGCTCTTCGCCGAATAACACGCCAGCTCTGTATTTTCCCATAGCTTTCGGATTGTTTTACATTTAAGGATGGCAAATATAAGTACTAAAGATTAACTATTATAGCACAATTACGAATTATCAATAACGAATTACGAATTAAAATGGCATTTTTCTCGTAATTTTTTATTATTTATTGACAATTATACAATAGTTTCCATAATTCCTGCATGTATCCCGCGGCTTTTCCCAGCCGGCTGCCATACCAGGAAAACATTTCTCCATCCACTAACTGTATGCGTGCCCCCGGCGCCATCGCTGCCAGTTCCGCGATATGTTTCTCTTTAAAAGGATAAGGCTCCGATGATAATAATATCACCTGACAATCGGATGATAATATCTGTCCGGCATCCACTTCCGGATACCGTAATCTTCCTCCAAATACATTTTCCAGTCCGCAATAAGCAGTCATCAGGTGATGGATAAAGGTATCGCCCCCGGCAACCATCCAGGGATTCCGCCAGATAAAATAGGCTGTCTGCAGTTTTTCGACCTGTTGTGTCTTTTTCTGCAAATCGCTGAATTTGAGTGAGATATCACTTGTTATTTGCAAAGCCTGTTCATGTCTTCCGGTGATTTTCCCCACCTGAGATATCATTTCCAGGGCATCATCCAGGGTTTGAATATCGCTGACCCAGACGGGTACTCGTTCCATCAGATAATATATATCAGCGGCCGTATTTTCCTCTTTGTTCGCGATCACCAGATCGGGTTCCAAGGCCAGAATTTCCTCCAGATGGAGTTGTTTCGTGCCGCCTATCCGCTGCTTTTGACGGTACCATTGCTCCGGGTGTACACAGAATTTTGTGATACCTACCACCGCTTCATCCAGTCCGAGGTCATATAACAATTCCGTCTGCGAAGGCACGACCGATATAATACGACGGGGCGGGAAGGGTATTACCACTTCCCGCCCCAGCTGGTCCGTATATGTGTTCATCTCCCGCATCAGCTGCCTAATGCCTGGATGATGTCGTACTTCGTAACGATATGCGGTTTGCCGCTTTCATCTTTGCTGATCACCGCTCCGTTTTCTTTATTAATATAGGCAGATAGTTTCTCTATTGGCATATCCATACTTACTTCCGGAAAAGCAGTCTGCATCACCTGTTTGATCTGCGCATCCTTCAGGTTCGCATCATCGATCAGGCGGTTGAAAAGACCTCCTTCTGATATGGCGCCGACGATCTCATTGTTATATAAGACAGGCAGGTGCTCGATATCAAACTTCTTCATCTTGATGATCGCATCGCTCACTTTCTCTTCCTGACTGATAGTGACCAGCGGCTGATTACGACGGCTGTTCACCACATCCTTCACTGTTTTCACATCCAGGAAGCCACGCTCCATCATCCATTGATCATTATATACCTTACCTACATAACGGCTGCCGTGGTCATGGAAAATAACCACTACCACATCCGTAGGTTTCAAACGGCTCTTCAGCTGTATCAGTCCTGACAAGGCAGAACCGGCAGAGTAACCGACGAAAATGCCTTCTTCTTTTGTAATACGGCGGGCCATTACGGCGCCATCCTTATCTGTCACCTTTTCGAAATGATCGATCAGGCTCATGTCATAGTTCTGTGGCACGAAATCTTCCCCGATACCCTCAGTGATATAAGGATAGACTTCGCTCATATCCAGTTCGCCGGTTTCGTGGTATTTCTTCAGCAGGGAACCATAACTATCTATTGCCCAGACCTGTATGTCCGGATTTTTCTCTTTCAGGAATTTGCCCGCGCCGGTAATAGTACCACCTGTACCAGTAGCGACTACCAGGTGAGTGATCTTACCATCTGTCTGGTCCCAGATTTCCGGACCGGTCTGCTCATAGTGTGCATCGCGGTTGGCCAGGTTATCATACTGATTCACATAAAATGAATTCGGGATTTCGGTGGACAGTCTGCGGGACACAGAATAATAGGACCGTGGATCATCTGGTTCCACATTCGTCGGACAAACGATCACTTCAGCGCCAACGGCTTTCAGAATGTCTACTTTTTCCTTCGACTGTTTATCAGTTGTCGTAAAAATACATTTGTACCCTTTTATCACGGCTGCCAGGGCGAGGCCCATACCGGTATTACCGGAGGTACCTTCGATAATGGTGCCGCCGGGTTTCAGCAGGCCTTGCTTTTCTGCTTCTTCTACCATTTTCACGGCCATGCGGTCTTTAATAGAGTTACCGGGGTTAAAGAACTCAACTTTCGCGAATACCGGGCATGGGAGGCCGGCCGTTACACGGTGTAGTTTCACAAGTGGAGTGTTGCCGATCGTTTCGAGGATGCTGTTGCAAAATTTCATATAGATCTTGTTGGACAGTAGCGAATGTAAGGAATTTCCCTTTTTCAGGATCGGGATGCCCGGGGGTATAAATGGACCGGTTCACCGGAGATGCGTCGTATACGCGTCGTGTATGCGTCGTATATGAAGGATGTATGTGGCATGTCTGAATTTATTTTCCGGAATAGGGTCAATTCCGGGAAAATAGCTGTAAACCTATATCAGGACTGTACCAGGTTTTTATGGGCGGATTGACCATCGTGAAATACATGAGCATGATATCGGTAGGATGTTTCATAGATGTCTCATAGATATTTCATATATGAGACATCTCTATAGATATGGAATATCTATAAGACATCTATGGGACATGTATCCAATAATTATACGATGCAGTACAAGCAGGTATTTTTCCAACATAGTCCTTTTATAGGTTTACGGCGGGTTACCTTTTATATGTTTATGGTATTAATAATGAAAAGCCCAAAACCGAAACCAATCCCCGAAGGTTTCTAACAGAGCAACAACCTAATACCTATTATACTATCTTTGCATGTCATGAGTCAGCGGATATTTATTACCGGTATAGGGACCGGGGTAGGGAAAACAGTGACCTCCGCCTGCGTAGTGGAAGCGCTACAGGCAGATTACTGGAAACCAATACAGAGTGGGTTATCAGAAGGGACGGACACTGATACGGTGAAAAGTCTGATATCCAATCCTGTAACGGTTTGTCACCCGGAAGCCTATCGCCTGGAATTTCCGGCTTCGCCACATCTGGCGGCCAGAATGGAAAATATTCAGATCGACGTGGACAGGGTGGTGGCACAGGCAGGGAAGATACAGCCTTCCGAGCGACCTTTGGTGATTGAAGGCGCCGGCGGACTGATGGTACCGCTGACAGAGCAGATCTTTACTATCGACTTTATAGCGCAACTAAAAGCCAGCGTCATTATTGTGAGCCAGAATTATCTGGGGAGCATCAACCACGCATTATTGACGGCGCAGGTATTAAAACAACGTGGTATCCCTGTTTTGGGGTGGATCTTCAGCGGTGAATATCACACCAATGAGACGGAGGTTGTGGGATGGAGCGGATATCCGCTTTTGGGAAGGATACCTCACACTGCGCTGGTTGACAGGGCATTTGTGAAGGAACAGGCAGAAAAGCTATCTTTGGGGCAATTCTGATCCACTTGTTAACAAAAAAGGATATACGAAAGGAATACCTGGAAAAACGTTTGAATCTTCCGGACGATGTGATTGCCACCCTTAACAGGGAGTTACTGCAACAATGCCGGCTGCTGGATTACAGCAATTTCAGCATGGCACACATTTTTCTTCCCATCACTGAAAAGAAAGAAGCGGACACGCACGCACTGGTGGACTGGGCCAGGGAGGCTTATCCTGCTTTGCAATGGGCATTGTCCAGGTCGGATATGCGTAATGCAACGATGGCGCACTTTCTCTGGAAACCGGATACCGTGCTGGTAAAGAACGCTTACGGGATACCCGAACCTGCCGGAGGCAAGACATTGCTGCCTGCCGAAATGGACCTGGTATTCGTTCCTATGCTCGCTTTCGATAAAAAAGGACAGCGGGTCGGATACGGAAAAGGGATGTACGACCGTTTCCTGAAACAATGCTCGCCAACGGTGACCACTATCGGACTATCACTATTCGAACCAGTGGAGACCATTGCCGATGCCGGCGAAAACGACGTTCCGCTGGATATGGTCGTGACGCCGCAAACAATTTACTATTTCAAAAAGAGCTAAAATGCTGAAATACCTGAAAGTCTTATTATACCCCTTTTCACTGCTGTATGGTCTGATAATGTGGGTGCGTAACCGCTTGTACGACAGCAACATGCTGACGGCGGTGGAGTTTGACCTGCCTGTGATAGCGGTAGGCAACCTGTCCGTAGGCGGTACGGGTAAGACCCCTCATGTGGAGTACCTCATTAAGCTGCTGAAAGATAATCACCAGGTAGCCACCCTCAGCCGCGGATACAACCGGCGTACGAGCGGTTACCTGCTGGCCGATGCGACCAGTACCGCCGCTCAGCTGGGAGACGAACCGATGCAGTTCCATCAGAAGTTTCCCGAAATTGCTGTCTGCGTAGGGGAAGAACGCATGCTGGCCATACCCCAGCTGTTGGGAGAACGGCCCGAAACGCAGGTGATATTGCTGGACGATGCTTTCCAGCACCGCTCCGTAAAACCGGGTCAGAACATCCTGATCACCGAATACGGACGCCGCTTCACCAAAGACCATGTAGTACCTTTCGGCCGCCTGCGCGAAGGCCGTAAGGGCTATGAAAGGGCCAATTGCATCATTGTGTCCAAGTGCCCGCCGCAACTGTCCGATACTGAGAAAGCCGCCATCCGGCAGGAGATCGCTCCTCTGCCGCATCAGCAACTGTTTTTTACTTCTCTGACCTATGGCGACTTATATGATATGTTCAGCGGCACACCGGTAACAGTACCTGCCGATACCACCGTACTGCTTGTTTGCGGTATCGCAAGACCGGAACCCCTTTTACAGCGATTGAAAGAAAGCTATAAAAGCGTGTTTCTGCTCTCTTTTCCGGATCACTACTACTATTCCGTCCCTGATCTGGAGAAAATACACCGGGAACTGGAGAACCTGCCCGGTGGCAATAAACTGGTGGTAACAACCGAAAAAGACGCTGTCAGACTACAACTGCTGTCAGAACAGCTGCGTCCTTTGAATTTACCCATCGCCGTTATGCCGGTGGAAATATCTTTCCTGTTCGGGGAAGGAGATTCATTTAATAATTATATTTTTACTTACGTGGATCAGTTTGGAAGTAACCATGATTAAACGTTACGAGAATGACAAAAAAGAAAAAACCTCAAAAACACAGTAGCCAGAAGAAAACCTTCAGGGGTACTGTTCAGATAACCCGCTCCGGGATGTCCTTTGTAATTATCGAAGGACAGGAGAAGGATGTAATGGTCCGCCAGAAAAATCTCAACACCGCGCTTGATGGAGATGAAGTGCTTGTCGATGTGATCAAACAGGGCAAGAACGAAGGCCGTATGGAAGGTGTGATAACGGAGATCATTAAACGCAAAAAGATCGAGTTCACCGGTAGTCTGCAGGTTAACAAAGGCTTTGCCTTCCTGATACCTGAAAAAGGACTGTTCATGCCGGATATATATATCCCTGCCAATTCCCTGAAAGATGCGAAGAACGGTGATAAGGCCGTTGTACGTGTGGTAGCCTGGGGCGAAAAGACCCGCAAGCCGGTAGGGGAAGTCGTGGAAGTGCTGGACGCCAGCAATACCAACGATCTGGCCATGAAGGAAATTCTGATCGAAAGCGGATTCCCGCTCAGCTTCCCGGACGAAGTGCTGAAAGAACTGAATGAGATTCAGGAGAACATCGACGCCGAAGAAGTGAAGAAACGGAAGGACTTCCGTAAGGTCCTCACTTTTACCATTGACCCGGTAGATGCGAAGGACTTTGATGACGCCATTTCCATCCGTAAACTCCGTGGTAACTGGTATGAAGTAGGGGTACATATCGCTGATGTCAGCCATTATGTGCAGCCGGATACCGCCCTCGATAAAGAGGCCGATAAACGCGCCACCTCTGTTTACCTGCCAGACCGCGTACTGCCGATGCTGCCGGAAAAGATCTCCAACGAGCTCTGTTCCCTGCGTCCGCATGAAGATAAACTGACTTTCTCTGCTGTCTTCAAGATGAACGAGAACGGGGAGATCAAGGAACAGTGGATCGGCCGTACCGTGATCCATTCCGATCACCGTTTCACGTACGAACAGGTGCAGGAAGTGATCGAAACAGGAGAGGGACCTTATAAGGACGAGGTACTGTTGCTGAATAAGATTTCCCAGACCCTGCGCAAACTGCGTTTTGAGAACGGGGCGATCAATTTCTCATCCCAGGAGGTACGTTTCCAGCTGGACGAGAACGCAAAGCCGATAGGTATCGTCATCAAGGAAAGCAAGGAGGCGCATCAGCTGATCGAGGAACTGATGCTGCTGGCTAACAGGACCGTTGCGGAATATGTATACAATATCCGTATCGGCACCAACCAGCACGTTCCATTCCCATACCGCGTACACGATACGCCGGATGAGGAAAAACTGAAAATGTTCTCTGCTTTTGCCCGCAAATTCGGTCATAAGCTGGAAGTCGATAACCTGGAGAAACTGGCCCGCTCCTTCAACGAAATGTTGCAGCTGGCGCATGGTAAACCGGAACAGCATGTACTGGAGACCCTGGGTATCCGTACAATGGCGAAAGCCGCTTATACGACAGATGATATTGGTCACTACGGATTAGGCTTCGAACATTACTGTCACTTTACTTCACCGATCCGCCGTTATCCGGACGTACTGGTACATCGTGTGCTGCAGCAATGCCTGTCCCACGATATCCATCCGGACAAACAGATGGAAAAGAAATGTAAGCATTCTTCTGAAATGGAACGTAAGGCCATGGAAGCGGAAAGAGCGGCGAACAAATACAAACAGGTGGAATACATGCAGCAGTACATCGGAGAGGAATTCGACGGAGTGGTAAGCGGTGTGGCGCACTTTGGCTTCTGGGTAGAAACAGTAGACACCAAATGTGAAGGTCTGGTAAGTATCCACAGCATGACCACCAAAGACGAGTTTGTCTATGATGAGAACGAGTATTCCCTGGTAGGTTCCTTCACCGGTAAAAAGATCCGTATAGGTGATAAAGTAAGGATACAGGTAGTAGCTGCCAACCTGGTGAAACGCCAGCTGGACTATGACCTGGTAGAGCCGGAAGGCAGTGCGGATGATATATTCGCTGGCGGAAGAGTAAGGTCTGCCCGTAAACCGGCTACAGACAAGAAATCGTCCAGAGCGCCAAAAGGCAAAAAGAAAGAAACTACTTCGAAGAAGAAACCGGCATCCGGAAAGAAGCCGGCTTCCTCTTCCCGTAAAAAGTCATAATTTATATAACTTAGAGCCGTTTATAGATATCACACCATGCATTCATTCAAAGATTTAACCATTCAGTTTGGAGAACATTTCAGCAAGGAACATTTCCCGAAAGAGCCAAAGAAACTCTATGACGCCGCCAGTCATATATTAAATATAGGAGGCAAGCGCATCAGACCAATATTGTCTATTATGGGAAATGAACTGTTTGACGACATCCACCCGGATGCTTTTCATGTCGGTACTGCCGTTGAACTGTTCCATAACTTTACCCTGGTGCATGACGATATTATGGACAAAGCGCCATTGCGCCGTAATCAGCCAACTGTACATACTCTGTACGGCGATACGGCTGCTATCCTGGCCGGCGACGTGATGCTGATCAAAGTATATGAGTACCTGAATAAGGTACAGCCGCATTACAAGCAGAAGCTGATCACGGCTTTTAACAAAGCCGCTATTGAAGTGTGCGAAGGACAGCAGATCGATATGGACTTCGAAGAAATGGAGCCTGAACAGGTGAAATACGATGACTATGTGAAGATGATCGCGCTGAAAACTTCCGTACTGCTGGCCGCGAGTCTGCAAATGGGCGCCATCATCGGTGGCGGTAGCGACTACAATCAGCAGCATATTTACGAGTTTGGCAAGAACATCGGTATTGCCTTCCAGATTCAGGATGACTACCTGGATGCCTTTGGTGATCCGGAGAAATTCGGTAAACAGCAGGGGGGAGATATCCTGGTGAATAAGAAAACGTTCCTGTTGCTGAAAGCGCTGGAACTGTGTAATCCGGCACAACATCAGAAACTGAAAGCGTTACTGGCGACCAGTCCGGATGACAAAGTCAACCAGGTACTGGAGTTGTTCCATGATTGTAAAGTGGATGCCTGGGCAGAAAAGGAAAAAGATCGTTTTCAGCAATTGGCGTTTGAACACCTGGAGAGCATAGCTGTGCTGTCTGCGAGGAAGGCGCCGTTGATCGAACTGGCGAATTTCCTGTTGAATAGAGAACACTAAGCAACAAGCGATCCATCGTAATACTATTGCAGATAATGAGGCTGTCCGCCATAAGCGGATGGCCTTTTGCTTTTTTTAGACGTGTATATACCGGGATTTTTGTCCGCAACAGCGTTTTTTGCAATCAAAAGCCGGGTGAAAGTTTGCTTATCGGCTAATTTATATATATTCGCGCATTAGCTAAACCTGAACCTAATTACCTGATGTCCAAATCGCTTTTTCGTAAGAAATCTATTATCAGTATACTCAAAGATGCTCAAGATGGTTTAACGGATGCGCACGGAGGGGGAGAACTCAACAAGGTATTAAAGGTGAAGGACCTTACTGCACTGGGCATTGCGGCCGTTATTGGTGCGGGTATCTTCTCTACGATCGGTGAGGCATCTTTTCATGGTGGCCCTGGTGTTTCCTTATTATTTATTATTACTGCCGTTACCTGCGGATTTTCTGCGCTCTGTTATGCGGAGTTTGCATCCCGTGTGCCGGTATCGGGCAGTGCATATACTTATTCTTATGTCACATTCGGAGAGATAGCCGCCTGGATCATAGGTTGGTCATTGATCCTTGAATATGCCATCGGGAATATTGCGGTAGCTATTTCCTGGAGCGGGTATTTTAATAACCTGCTGGCGGGAGTCGGAAAGGGACTGGGTGTGAATCTGTCTTTTCCGGAGTGGCTGACCAGCAATTATGATAGTGCGTCACCTGAACTGTATGCTGCTGCGCCGCATATATTTGGATTACCGGTGATACTGAACCTGCCTGCATTTATTATTGTGGTGCTGGTGACTTACCTGGCTTTTGTAGGTATCAGGGAGAGCAAGCGTAGCGCTAATTTTATGGTAGGACTGAAGATACTGGTAATACTTTTTGTGATCGTCGTAGGCGCTTTCTTTGTGAATACGGACAACTGGACGCCGTTCATGCCGAATGGTTTTTCGGGCGTACTGAAGGGCGTATCTGCAGTGTTCTTTGCCTACATCGGTTTTGATGCGATCAGTACGACCGCAGAGGAATGTGCGAATCCGCAGCGTGATTTACCCAAAGGGATGATCTATTCACTGATCATCTGTACGGTATTATATATTCTGATTGCCTTTGTACTGACGGGTATGGTGTCTTACACACAGCTGAAGGTGGAAGACCCGCTGGCATTTGTATTTAATGCGGTAAATCTGCCAAAGGTGAGTTTCCTGATCTCTGTGAGTGCGGTCGTTGCGACGACCAGCGTATTGCTGGTATTCCAGATCGGACAGCCGCGCATCTGGATGAGCATGAGCCGTGATGGTCTGTTGCCAAAGCGTTTCAGCAAGATCCATCCGAAGTTCAAAACACCTTCTTTTGCAACGATCGTAACGGGTTTCCTGGTAGGGGTGCCTGCTTTGTTCCTGAACCTGACGGTAGTAACTGACCTGACGAGTATCGGTACCTTATTCGCCTTTATCCTGGTGTGCGGTGGCGTATTATTGCTGCCTAAACAGGAGAAGGACCCGCATTCAAAACGTTTCAGACTGCCTTATATCAATGGTCAGTTTATCGTACCGACGATCATCATCATTTTTGCTTACATCTTCCGCAACGAACTGCCGCAGCGTTTCTCATTTGCTGGCGGTTGGGACGTATGGAAACATAATATTCCTTTCTTCTTTTTTGCGGTAGCAGCGCTGGTATTTGCGTTCCTTTCTTTCCGCCACAAATTGTCACTGATCCCTGTTTTGGGGCTGCTGAGCTGTTTTTATCTGATGACTGAGATTGGTTTCAGGAACTGGGTGGTGTTTTCCATCTGGCTGCTGATCGGTCTGGTGATCTACTTTGGTTACAGCTACAGCAGGAGTAAGCTGGCACAAGCATAAGCATATCAATATTTTAGGAGATAGTTGCTTCCGTCATACAGACTATTGATTTAGTCAACTTTATTTCGTATATTCGGTTAGCTCTTTGATCCTAAAATCATGTTTTATGAATCTACTACAGCGAATAGACCGCTGGGGTGAGACGCATCATCCGCGTTGGCTGGATGTGATACGTGTACTCCTGGGTGTCTTTTTATTCTACAAAGGGGTGGTTTTCATACAAAATATCGATGTTCTTAAATCTGTGATCAACGAAAATCCGGTCCTCACAGTGATGTCGTTCTGGCTTGCTCACTACATTGTCTTTGCTCATCTGGCTGGTGGAGTACTTATTATTTTCGGCTTACTTACGCGAGTGGCTATTCTTGCCAACATTCCCATCTTAATCGGCGCCATCTTTTTTGTACATACCGCTACGGGGTTATTTAATGTACATGGTGAAGCCGGCCTTTCTATCCTTGTTCTGCTGTTACTTTTATTCTTCCTTGTGGAGGGCAGCGGCCCCATTTCGTTTGACGAATATATGCGCCGTCACCCGGCATGAGTTTAATTAAGAATTAGGAATTAAAATCAGGCAGCTGATTATACATGTATCTACGGTGAGTGCAACATTACACCGTGATGGTAAGTGTTATATCTGCTGATATAACAGTACTTTGATAATCATTTGCTTATTCATTCCTTCATTTACCCGGCATACACTGATAAGGTGTCATGTGCAGGGTTATGGCATTGTCTGTCTTAAAATTGCTTTTCAGCACTTTTTACCCCGGTTCCTAATTCTTAATTCTATTTCCTAATTGATAGTTATCTTTGCTGTTCGCGGTGTGGACTGCTTTTTCACAACAGTTCCATAAAATTTGTATGACCATCGCGGCATTGCAAGTATGAAGTTTGAGATTGGCGATAAGATATTACTCCTGCATTCCAAAGAGGAGGGGACAGTCGTAGACATTATCAATAATGATATGGTAATGGTGGAAGTGGGAAAGGTGACCTTTCCGGTATACCTCGACCAGATCGATTTCCCGTATTTTCATCGCTTTACGAACCCGAAGCCGGCTCCGCCTCCACCACAACAGCGGATCCAGGGCTATGATATTAAGCCGGAAAAGAAGAAATACGAAGATAATATCCGTATGAGCAGAGGTATGTTCCTTTCCATCCTGCCAGTATTCCGTCTGGATGCCTATGAAGAGCATGTACAATCCCTGAAGTTCCACCTGCTCAACGAAACGAGCGAGGCGTACCGTTTTAACTTTCAGGTATGGCTGCGCAATAGCATGGAACTGGAAATCCGTAATGAGATCCAGCCCTTCAGTAACTTTTACCTCTCCGATCTCCAATTTGAGTCGCTGAATGATAGTCCGCGGCTTGAATTTGTCTTTTTCCCGAAAGAAAAGAATGATAAACTGGCGCCTTCTTTCCCGAAAACATGGAAGCCAAAGGCGAAACAGCTGTTCTTACAGTTGTCCGAGCTACAGGCGAGAAGAGATGCGACCCTGACCCAGGTACTTTTTGAAAAGTATCCGGAAAAGAGCAAGAATGACAAGCCTTATTTCGATCCTTCCAGTGTGGGTTCATTTGCAGCTGGCAACAGCGGCGGACCAGCCGTACAGGTACAGCCAGAGGCGCCTCAGCAGCCAAAGTATGAACTGGACCTGCATATCGAGATGCTGGTAAAGGAGTGGAAAGGACTAAAAAATATCGAGATACTGGCGATACAGCTGAATGAATTTGTCCATTACATGGAACTGGCGATCGCACATCACCAGCACAGTATGATCGTTATTCACGGGGTCGGAAAAGGCAAACTGAAGGATGAGATACATGCCATTCTCAGAGAAACACCTGGAGTAGAAAGGTTTATTAACGAATATCATCCCCGCTATGGCTATGGTGCTACGGAGATATTTTTCCGGCACTAGGCATATGCCAGGTTTTCTATTACATTTGCAGAAACTACAAACCGTGCTATCGCTTCCGCCGAAAGGCAGATGAGGAAAGTCCGGACAACATAGAGTAACGCACCACCTAACGGGTGGGGCTGCTTTGTTCTCCGTCAAAAGAGGGCAGAGCGGTACAGACAGTGCCACAGAAAATTACCGCCTGTTGTTTGCGCAAGCGGCACAGGTAAGGGTGAAAATGTGGGGTAAGAGCCCACGTTCTGGTATGGCAACATATTGGGAGGGTAAACCTTGCGTGTTGAAATGCCATGTATACGGTCGCTTAGGGCTACTCGTCCGATGACCGAGGGTAGGCAGATACAGGTGTCGTGTGAACGGCATCGAAGATAAATGATAGCGTCTCCTGCAAAGGAGAACAGAATCCGGCTTATAGGTTTGTAGTTTTTGTTTTTTATACATTGTTATTGTTTTGCTTATCAACCAAACAACCCTAAAGACATAACCCGAATTATATACCCTTTATGAAACAACAAGAAGAAAGAAACTGGGCGCTCGCCATGCACCTGGCTGGTATAGCAGGTATGCTGTTCATTCCACCTGCAGGCAATATCATTGCGGCACTCGTATTGTGGCTGATCAAACGTAATGAGTCCGAGTTCCTGAACGAAACCGGCAAGGAAGCGCTGAACTTTCAGATCACCCTCAGTATTATCAATGTGGGGCTTAATTTAATAGGGATGCTCAACCACTGGGAGTGGAGCTGGGGCAGACCAGGATTTAACTACTATTACTGGGATTTAAGGCATTTCTCGTTGTTTCACGGGACGCGTGGGGTTGTTATGGTGGTGAATATTGTGTTTTCGGCTATTGCAGCGTCGAAGGCGAGTAACGGGGTGTTTTATAAGTATCCGTTGAGTTGGAGATTGGTGAAATAAATGGTTTTTTGATATTAAAAGAGGCGCGTCTGTTTGGAGACGCGCCTCTTTTTTTTTGGTATTCTCATATAGACTTGGTTTTAGTGGTAGATGCTGAAAACGTTTCATATTATAATGATGCTTATCTTAATAGTAGAATTGTCGTGTGAAGGAATGTGATCTTTGAAATGGAGAAACTTCTTGATCTGAAGCGGGTTTGCCTGACAAGAAAATCTTTTGGTGATATACCGAAGATGAAGTCTAAAATTGATGAGATCGAAAATTATTGCAGAGAAAGAAAGGTTGCTTTTCAGTTACTGACCACACCAGCGAGGTTTACGGACAGGCAAAACAAAGAGGATGGAACAATTTCTTTAACAATGCTTACTAGAAGCCCAATTACTCTTATTTTATGCCCGGCAGATCGTGCTTCTACGTACGCGCTTGATGATTAGAATTGTGCATTAACTTTTAATTCATTCATGAATCCACATAGTAACTCAACAAAATGACAGAAAAAGCTAAAATATTTACTGACATCGACAATATCATTAAAACAGTTGATCTCTTCAAAGACAAAGTACTGTTTGATAAAGAAAGAAACAGGCGACAGAATAAAATGGTTTCGACCTTAATCAGCGATAACGAAATATTGAGAACGCTCTCTTATTTGATTGCATATAGTCAAAATGCAAAATCTAATATTGTAGAGGAAGTCATTAGATCGGGCGACTTCGATGAAGCATTCAGAAACTTCAATGTAGATGAGGTTGTAAAACTCAACCCTTGTGATATTGCCGATGAACATTGGTCCAGAATAAGAGGAATAAGACAGCAGGCAAAAATTTTTCATATTGTAAGTCTGGCAAGAAAAATTAAAAAGAATATTTCATTTGCGGATATCCTTAACCAGACGGTTATACCAACGACAATTAAAACAAATGAGGACATTGAAGCTTTTTGGCTCGGATTTGATAAACTGTTGATTGAACTAAAGCAAAATAAAATACCCTTCTTTCAGTCTACAACCTCCTTGCTTCATTTTCTGTTAGACATGGGGTATGATTGTGTTAAACCTGATCTGGTGGTTATGAAAGTCGCAAAAAAACTAAACATCGTTGACACGGCAGACGGCGACAAAAATTTAAGAAAAACGGTTAGACTTATCCAGGAATATTCAGTCGACAGAAAGATCAGACCATCAGTTATCGACCTTTATTTTTTAATTGACGAAGGACAATTGGGCGCAAGGAAATTTGTAATTGAAGACTTTTATAATAATCGAAATAAAAATAACTCATAGATCAACAATCTTCTTAGCAATTGTCTTGACTTTGGTCGTTCTGTTACAGATAGCTAAAACAAAAAAGACGCCCACCCACCGGCAGACGTCTTTCCATATCATATAACAAAAATGATCAGCCTTTTTTAATAGACTCCATCTTTGCTTTTTTCTTTTTCTTTGGATTGGTACCCTTTTCGGTATCGAAAGTATCCGCCAGTTTCAACGCTTCATAAGCATTCACTAAACCACCGGAAATAGACAGATCACCGAAAGGCACTTTAGTATCCCCTGCACCAGGTTTGTTCACCTCGGTTGTACCATCCGGTAACGGAGTGGAAGATTTCATGAGGATATATTTCAGCTGCTGAGCAGTCAGATTAGGATGGTAGGCGAGTACCAGTGCTGCTACACCAGCAACAACAGGAGCGGCCATACTTGTTCCGCTGGCGCTACCGTATTTATTACCGCCGGGAACAGTAGAATAGATTTGTACGCCTGGTGCGAAAACATCTACGTTCTTTTTACCGTAGTTGGAGAAGCTGGCTACTTTGCTGGAGCCTCTGCCATTACTGCTGGCGCCAACGGTGATGTAGTTGTTTGCTCTCGGAGAATGGTCTGCGAAGTCAGGGTTCGGGAAGTTGTCCACTACGTCATTGTCGCTACCATCATTACCTGCGGCATGGATCAGCAGTACGCCTTTTTCTTCCGCATATTTAACAGCTGCGTCCACCCAGTCTTTGTGAGGGGAGAAGCCTTTACCGAAACTCATATTCACGACACGTGCGCCATTGTCAACCGCATAACGGATAGCCAGGGCAACGTCTTTATCGCGTTCGTCACCATCAGGAACGGCTTTCACCATCATGATGCGTACGTTGTCATTGATACCGTCCATACCAACGCCATTACCTCTTACAGCGGCGATGATACCGGAAACGTGGGTGCCATGGAAACCGAATTGTCCCATTACATCGCTGTTACCGTAGTATTTATCATTGATATCGTTGATGTTATCGCCGATGATATCTGCGCGTTTATCAGAAGGACCTTCACTTTCAGCTGCTTCGGCTTTACGTTTCAGGTCAGCGAGGTATTCATCAAACTCGGACTTCAGATCGGAGTAGCTGATATTTTCTTCGCCGGTATTCTGGAAGATACGCTGCATGAATTTCTTCGCTACCATTACATCTGCGTCAGCAGTTTGGATGCTGTCCAGTTTCGCGGCAGTGAAGTCATTCTGTTTCAGGTAACCTGTCAGCAGCGTTTCACATTTGCGCAGACTTTCCTGCAATTTCAGCATGGTTTTATAAGTGACTTTCGCCTCGTTGGCTGAAGGTTTCACCACTTTACCCTGTAGCTTCTGCCAGTAGAGGTATTCCTTAGACTGTTTATCCAGTGCGGAATCCGGATTACCGTAGAGGCTCTTATAACGATAGTACTCGCGGGTAGCCTCGTCAGAGTCTTCCTTTACACTGCGACCGTCTTTACCGCCGAGGAAATTCCAGCCATGGACATCGTCCACATAGCCGTTTTTGTCGTCGTCAATACCGTTGCCGGGAATCTCTTTCGGATTGACCCAAAGGATGGATTTAAGATCTTCGTGCAGGGTGTCGATACCTGAATCGATCACCGCTACCAGTACAGGGGTGCTTTTTCTTCCTTTTAGTAACTCGTTGTAGGCCTTCTCAACGCCAGTACCGTATACACTATCCTGTGCATAATTCAGCAAGTGCCAATTTCTCGGGATCGCTGTGGTTTGGGCATAAGTCGGGTTAGCGGTAAGAGCAGCCATCAACACAACACCAGCCATGACTGCCATAGCTTTTTTAGATTTCATCAGTCTGTTTTTTTCTCAATAAACTTTACAAATCAAAAACCAAATTAGGTTAAAGGTATGCAAAATGTCAGGGATCGGATTACGTAATATGATGAACGACAGAAACAACGTGCCAACAGCTATTTACCGGGATAGTCGTCTGCGTATGTATGGCAACGGTTTATTTACTGTTAATTTAACAATTATGGCGGTATAAGGGAAATTTTTTACCGGGAAGGGGAAAGCATGTTGTCACGAAAGTCGCTACTGCATTGAAATCAGCAATTCATGTTGCCGTTCGTCAAAAAAAATTTGCAAATACCACAAAAGTAGAATATGAATTTCCGGAAAAAAGTGTAATATTTAGAGCTGGAAGAGTACTTGATAACTTTCTATTAGTTACTCAAGACTATTCTCATAAGCATGGTTTCCGTTTAACGAAAAAGCGAGGTTCTCTAACCTCGCTATTCTTTTGATCTACGTTGTCACTCACATGCAATTGTGAATATGCTAAATAATATTAGTTTAAAAGTTATCTGCATATTAAACGAAGGAGTAATGAGGAAATTGTGTCTTCCATCAGTAATTATCAGTTGAAAATTAGGCGTTGAATATAGCTGAGATAGACATCTCTGTGTGTAACGTATTGACTAGTTGAATTTTATGAAAAAAGGGAGGACGTTCATCGTTAGTGAACGCCCTCCCTTTTATGATATCTTTAACAGTAACTGGTTATTTCAACGGTTTGATTACAGGTCAAATTTAATCCCCTGCGCCAACGGTAAATGCGTTGAATAGTTGATCGTATTTGTCTGTCTGCGCATATAGGCTCTCCAGGCATCAGAACCGCTTTCCCTGCCACCGCCTGTTTCTTTTTCACCGCCAAATGCACCACCTATTTCAGCACCGGAAGTACCAATGTTCACGTTAGCGATACCACAGTCAGAACCTGCCTGGGAAAGGAACAGTTCGGCTTCCCGCAGATTGAGGGTCATGATCGCGGAAGACAGCCCCTGCGGAACGTCGTTCTGCATCGCAATCGCCTCTTCGATCTTACTGTATTTCATCACATATAGGATAGGAGCGAAGGTCTCATGCTGTACGATCGGATAGGCGTTCTCAACGGCTGCAATACAAGGTTTTACATAACATCCGGAGCTATACGCATCACCTGATACTACGCCGCCTTCCACCAGGAAGCTGCCGCCCTGTGCCTTTACTTTTTCGATGGAGTCGAGATAGAGATTAACTGCGTCTTTATCGATCAGCGGACCCACATGATTATGCTCGTCCAGCGGATTACCAATACGTAACTGCTGATAGGCTTTGGCCAGTTTTTGTGTAAATGTCTCATATACACTTTCATGGATGATGAGCCTGCGGGTGCTGGTACAACGTTGTCCGGCGGTGCCTACAGCGCCGAATACACAACCGATCAGGGACATATCCAGGTCTGCGTCTGCCGTAATGATAATGGCGTTGTTACCGCCCAATTCCAGCAGGGAGCGTCCCAGACGGGCGCCTACGACACTGCCCACAGCTTTGCCCATACGGGTAGAGCCGGTAGCAGATACCAATGGTACACGGGTGTCCGCAGCGATCCATTCACCGGTATCACGGCCGCCGGCTACGAGACAGCAAACGCCTTCGGGTACATGATTGTTTTTGAGAACGTCCTGTACAATCTGCTGACACGCAATGGCGGACAAAGGCGTCTTTTCTGATGGTTTCCACACGCATACATCGCCGCAAATCCAGGCAAGCATCGCATTCCAGCTCCATACTGCAACCGGGAAGTTAAAGGCCGAAATAATGCCTGTAATACCCAATGGATGCCATTGCTCGTACATCCGGTGACCCGGACGTTCAGAATGCATGGTCAGACCGTGCAACTGACGGGAGAGACCTACCGCGAAATCACAGATATCGATCATTTCCTGTACCTCACCGTATCCTTCCTGCAGGCTTTTACCCATCTCGTAAGAGACGAGTTTGCCCAGTGCTTCTTTGTTTTTACGAAGCGCTTCGCCGATCTGGCGAACCACCTCACCTCTGCGGGGAGCCGGCCACAAACGCCATTCTTTGAAAGCTGCCTGTGCGGTCGCGATAACCGTATCATAATCTTCACGGCTCGCTGTTTTTACGGTAGCGATGTGCTGTCCGTCCACAGGAGACGATGCGTCAATCACGGCGCCTTTCGCATCCAGCCAGTTAGTACCTGTGCTGACGCCACTGTTCACATTGCCGATATGTAACTGTTGCAGAATATCCTGGATCATGCGTATGCTGTTTTTATTGTTTTGATGTACACCAATAGACCGGACTATTGATAATGAGCTATATAAGATTAACAAAATAACAAGGCCGGACATAGCAATGACCGGCCTTATCTGATTATTTATTCGTTTGTGAGCTGTACGTGCTTTCGAAAATGCGGTCTGCATTGCCTGCCTCAAATCCTTCCCTCCGTTGTTCGCGGGTGATCTGATCTGCCGGAAGATGGGCGAACTGCGGTAGCACCCTGCGTTCTGCAAATTCCACATAAGAACCTGCGATCTTCTGTACTTCATTGTTGGCAAAGGTCGCCGGGATCATCTTGGCCACGGTACTGCTTTGCAGCAACAGATGGTCCGGACTTTCCTTGATCTTACCGCCGGAGTCATTGAGCGTAAACCCTTCTTTCTCCAGGAATTTATTGAAATCTGCTACGGTATTGTAACCCGGTGGCAGGTTCTGTAAACTGATGGTGAAATGGTTCAGGTAATAACGGTTATAGATCACCCATGCCGCATATTCACTCTCCGCTGCTAGTGTCTGGTAATCAGCCAGCGTTGGCGTACGCCAGAGGGCACTGTGGAGGAAGGTGTCTACTGCCGGTCCGTCATTCAGGTCCAGGTTGCTGACAGGGTCTACCAGTACTTCTTTGGTGTAGCTGGTGATGATCTGCTGTGCTTCAGGACTGAGGTCCTTCACCCGTAATTCACTGACGAAAATGCGGGGGAAATGAGGCGCAGGCGGCGCGTACCAGTATGCATCCAGCTTCTTTGCTTTAAAGTGATACGCATCTCTTCTGGTGTAACCGTAGTGGAGGAAGATCTTTTCCAGCGACTGTATCCCGAGTTCGGGTACCCCTATTGTACGGAAGGCAATATGGTCATTCTCAATGTCTTCCGGAACCTGGATCAGATTCTCAGTGATCATGGCGGCAATAATAGCGGCAACGTCAGGAACACGCTCCTGATAGCGTTGCATCAGACCGCTAAGAACATAGTCTAACATAAAACGATTTTAGTATTGTTCGTTATCGTTCGGAAAGTCTTTCGCTTTCACGTCGTGGATATATTGCTGTGACGCCTTGTAAATTTCGTCATATAAATTGAGATAACGGCGCAGGAAGCGGGGTTTAAAATCTTTGTTGATACCTAACATATCGTGCATTACCAGTACCTGACCGTCTACGTGTTTGCCGGCGCCGATACCGATAACCGGTATCTGGAGGCTTTCCGCCACCTGTTTGGCCAGCATGGCAGGGATTTTTTCCAGTACCAGTGCGAAACAGCCTGCTTCCTGTAAAAGGAGGGCGTCTTTCAGCAGTTTCTGTGCTTCTGCTTCTTCGGTAGCCCTTACGCTGTAGGTACCAAATTTATTGATGGATTGAGGTGTCAGTCCGAGGTGCCCCATTACTGGTACACCCGCAGATATGATACGCTTTACTGATTCGATGATTTCTTCTCCGCCTTCGATCTTGATACCGTGTGCGCTGGTTTCCTTCATAATGCGCACGGTAGAGGCCAGTGCTTCTTTGGAATTACCCTGGTAGGTACCGAAAGGCAGGTCTACGACAACAAAACTCCGCTTGATTCCTCTTACTACAGAAGCTGCATGATAGATCATGTGATCCAGTGTGATAGGCAGGGTGGTTTCATAACCGGCCATTACGTTGGCCGCAGAATCGCCTACCAGCAGGATGTCCATACCGGCATCGTCAAAGATGCGCGCCATGGAATAATCATAAGCTGTCAGCATGGAGATTTTCTCTCCATCATTTTTCATTTTCTGTAATATGTGCGTTGTGATCCGTTTAACTTCTTTGTGCGTTGACATCTGAATGACAGATTATTGATGAGAAAATGGGCGGTAAGGTAACCATTATTTATCAATTACAGGCTAATCTCAGCATACAACGACTGGATCAGGCCATCTGCCAGGCCGATTTTAGGCACAAAGATCTCTTCGGCGTCTGCCCAGCGCATAATATTGATATAAATCTGCAGCGCAGGGACAATAACGTCTGCACGGTCTTCCCGGAGATTGTAGAGATGGATGCGTTCTTCAACGCTGAAACCGTTGAATTCTTTATAGTAATCCTTGAGTACTTCCAGCGTAAGCGGCTTACCCTCCTTACGTTTGGACAGGGAGAAGATTTTGTTGATATTACCGCCGGACCCAATAGCCGTTATCGGACCAAGGCCCTTGATACGCGATTTGATCGTGTCTTTCATATATTGCCACTGATCATCCTTTACCTGGTGTTGCATCAGACGGATGGTGCCGATATTGAAAGATTCTTTATAACGGAGACTGTTATTGCTGAAGATCGTGACTTCCGTGCTACCGCCGCCCACATCCACATACATGTAGGAGCGGGTCTTATCCAGGTTCTCTGCGATGTGACTCTCATAGAGGAAAGAAGCTTCCTCCTGACCTGAAATGACTTTGATATCGATACCGGTCTGCTGTCTGACGTTCTGTAAAATCTCTGCTGCATTCGTAGCATCGCGCATGGCCGAGGTAGCACATGCTTTCAGGTATTTCACCTCATATACTTCGAGCAAAAGTTTGTAGGCTTTAATGGTATTGAGCAGGTGAGTAGCTCTTTTTTCAGAGATCGCACCTTCGCTGAATACGTCAAGACCCAGACGCAACGGTACCCTGATAAGGTTGACTTTAGTAAAATCCATCCGGCCCTGGCTGTTAGGCGATGCTTCTGAAATAAGCAGCCTTGCAGCGTTGGACCCGATATCAATGGCAGCAAGCTTCATGGGCGCAAAAATAAAGATCAATTAGGAATTAAGAATTAAAAATTAAGAATTGGATCAAACATGGCTGACATTTATACGAAAATGACAAAAGGCTAAATACTGTGTCTGGTATAGGCAACGATACCCTGATATACATCTTCAGCTCTAAGTTGGCCATTGGCGTCAATGATGAAGGCCAATCCTTAATCCTTAATTTTTAATGCTTAATTCAGATTAGCTATACTGTTTCTCATGTAAATACTTAAAGATCTCTATCTGTGACCTGATCTTTTTTCCGTTATCCCGCTTGTATTCATTCTTCTGTTCATTGTCCAGTATCCTTGCTTTCACATTACCGCTAAGCTGTATGGCCAGAATGTCCTTCAGTTCCTGCTGTATGGCAGGATCGAAGATCGGGATAGCCACCTCCACACGGTGGTCAAGGTTACGCAGCATCCAGTCACACGAAGCGATATATACTTTCTCCTGATTGTCTTTACCAAATGAGAACACGCGGGCATGCTCCAGGTATTCATCTACAATGCTGACAGCAGTAATATCTTTCTTCCATTTCTTATTTTCCGTATATGCGCAACAGATACCTCTGATGATCATGCTGACATCGACACCTTCTTTCGCTGCTTCATATAGTTTGCTGATCATTTCCGGATCGGAGAGGGAGTTCATCTTGAGGATCATCGAACCACCTTTCTTATGACGGGCGTTCTTGATCTCTTTGTCGATCATGCGCAGGAAGAACGGACGCATACTGTACGGACTTACCGGCAAGGTATTGCAGGCCTCCAGCAACTTAATATCATGTTTGCTGCTTTCGAGATAACTGAATATACGGTTGATGTCCGCAAGGATATTCCGGTTGGCCGTCAGCAGACAGTGATCACCATATACCCTGGCGGTTTTTTCATTCATGTTACCTGTACTCACAAAGCCACACTGAACGGTTTTGGTACCGATACGTTTCTTGATCACGCACAGCTTGGCGTGTATTTTCAATCCTGGTATACCGATCAGCACTTTCACGCCCTCGTCTTCCAGACGGGTCTTCCATTCCAGGTTATCCGCCTCATTGAAGCGTGCGCGCAACTCGAGCGCCACAGTTACCTGTTTACCATTCCGCACCGCATTTACCAGTGCATTCACGATCTTGGAATTTCTGGCAAGCCGGTAAGCCGTGATCTTGATGCTCGTCACATTCGGATCGATCGCGGCTTCCCTCAGCAGATCGATAATCGTATCGAAAGAGTGATAAGGGAAATGCAGCATCACGTCCTGTAACTGGATCACGTGCATCACGCTCGACGCATTCGCGAAGAGCGGATGTATAAAGCTTTTTCGCTGCGGATGTGCCTTCTCTTTGAACACGCCGGACGGGAAATCCATAAAGTCCTTGAAGTTATGGATACGGGCGCCGGGAATGAGGTTGTCCTTCCCGGAAAGACCCAGACGGCGCATCAGATATTCCAGCAGCAGCGGGTCTATATCTTTATCATAAACGAATCGTACCGGTTTCCCTTTACGACGATCTTTGAGTCCTTTTTCAATCTGGTGAATGAGACTGGTGGAGATATCATTATCGATATCCAGTTCAGCGTCCCTCGTCACCTTGATGATATGTGCAGAGAATTTGTCGAAGCCGAAGTAAGAGAAGATATGCGGCAGACTTAAACGGATCACGTCTTCCAGCAGCATAATATCTTCCTCGCCCTCCTTGGAAGGCAGGATGATAAAGCGAGGCAGGATAGAGGTCGGTATCTCGATCAGGGCAAACTTCTGTCTTACGGAGTTATCCTGTCTGGCCAGTACGACCGCCAGATAGATGGATTTATCACGCAGGAACGGGAAGTGCTGGATACTTTCTATCATCAGCGGGATGATATTGGTGCGCACTTCTTCGTTGAAGTAGTTCAGTACAAACTTCTGTTGTTCTTTGTTCAGGTGTTTTTCCGTGCGGATGAAGATTTTCTGCTCTTTCAGTTCATCTTCGATCCCTTCCCAGATACGGTCAAACTCCCGTTGCTGGTCAATCACTTTGTCCTGGATACCATCCAGTATCTCATCGGGGTTCTCTTCCAGGTGCATGCGGGTGGACTTGCCTACCAGCAGCATTCTTTTCAGGGTGGCAACACGTACGCGGAAAAATTCGTCCAGGTTGTTGGAAAAAATACCGAGGAAGCGGATACGCTCGAGTAGGGGTACGCTCTTGTCGGAAGCTTCCTGTAAGACCCTTGCGTTAAAGGCCAGCCAGCTGATATCCCTGGCAATAATCTTTGGTTTCTTAGCCACTGGCGCTATTTTTTTGCTATTGCTTTTCTTTTCCATCACAGGATCTTGAAAATTAGTATCTATATGCTCACTATTGGACAATCGCATCTGAAAGCTGATTAACGGTTGTGATTACACTGCTAGTCGCAACAATACATATTTTGAATTACATCGTATGTTAAATTTCTGATGTCTTTTCTTAAAGATAAGGAATTCTGATGCGTGTCTCATCAATTTACATCGGGAATTCCATGACATATTTCCCTGTTATGAGGTATAAATCATTGGGTTAGGAAGTTAATGCAGTCGTCAATCCTTATTTGGTGGGAGTTTCATTTTCAGTGGCGTGTCTTACGCTGCGGTTTCAGATGGGCCCTCTGGCTGACGGTCTTCGAAGTTTCTCTTATTGAGCTTTGGTCGGTCGTGTTGGGCTTTGGGAATGCTAGTAACCCCTGTCAGGCGGATGGGCGTACTTCGAATTCCTAAGGCCAGGGTCTCCATCTGAAATCCTTCGCTGTGACAGGACCGTTTACGAATCAATCATGTTTAGCTGGTGGTCGTGTAGTTTCATTTTCATTGGTGGGTCTTAGGCTGCGGTTTCAGATGGGCCCTCTGGCTGACGGTCTTCGAAGTTTCTCTTATTGAGCTTTGGTCGGTCGTGTTGGGCTTTGGGAATGCTAGTAACCCCTGTCAAGCGGATGGGCGTATTTCGAATACCTAAGGCCAGGGTCTCCATCTGAAATCCTTCGCTGTGACAAGGCGGTTTACGAATCAATCATGTTTAGCCGGTGGCTGTGTAGTTTCATTTTCAGTGGTGGGTCTTACGCTCCGCTGCGATATCAGATGTGACTTCTGGTTGTGGTCTTTGACTCTCTTCAGTCTTTTGGGTATGTCTATGTAAATCCTCGCTATGTGGTTTCATTTTCAATGGCGGTGTCTCAGCCGTTACATCTCTTGAAACATTATCGAATATGAACAGCCCCATCACAGCGAAGGATTTCAGATGGAGACCCTGGCCTTAGCTATTTGAAGTAAGCCTACCCGCCAACCAGGAGCTAAAATAGATATTCCCCAAGCCCAACACGCCCTCCCCACGCCTCATAGATATACACTTCAAAGAGCATCAGCCAGAGGTCCCATCTGAAACCGCAACGTACGACCCTGGCTGAAACATAGATAGAAAATGAAAATAAACCGAGGGAGAGCATTTTGAATATAAACAGTCACTTCACAGCGAAGGATTTCAGATGGAGACCCTGGCCTTAGCTATTTGAAGTAAGCCTACCCGCCAACCAGGAGCTAAAATAGATATTCCCCATGCCCAACACGCCCTCCCCACGCCCCATAGATATACACTTCAAAGAGCATCAGCCAGAGGTCCCATCTGAAACCGCAGCGTACGACCTGGCAGAAACATAGATAGTGAATGAAAATAAACCAAGTGAGAGCATTTTGAATATAAACAGTCACTTCACAGCGAAGGATTTCAGATGGAGACCCTGGCCTTAGCTATTTGAAGTAAGCCTGCCCGCCAACCAGGAGCTAAAATAGATATTCCCCAGGCCCAACACGCCCTCCCCAGGCCACATAGATATACACTTCAAAGAGCATCAGCCAGAGGTCCCATCTGAAACCGCAGTGTACGACCCACGCTCTGTGAAATAGGAAGTAACTAACCAGGCGAGAAGCAGATACATACCTGGCCAGAATATAAAGAGAGAATCAAATAGGGGAGACTCGGACCTGATACGGACATAACGTGGACTTGATACACAAATAAACCGTCAGAAACAGGTATTGTGGTGCAGATACCAAAAATAAAGGTGCTGACCATTGATCAGCACCTTCAGTATAACTTTCATTAAAGAATAATCAAATTGACATCTATTGAAAATATCCGGCTATAAGCCCAATACAATCAACTCCTAATTGTTAATGCCTAACTCCTTACCGCCCGCCGCTTCCCGTGGCTTATTCATCAACGGCAACGCGATCAGACTACCCAATCCTACTATCAGTACCAGCAAAGTCTGCGCTGACCATACGATCCAACCAAAGGCATAAGCAGAGGTATCAAGCACGCCATAAACCATGAGCGTACGCTGTACCAGGAACTGGTAGGCGCCGGTACCACCGGGGGTAACGATCATCCCTACGCTACCGATGATCAGCACTGCAAGGGCTGCCTTTAAGCCAAGGTAACGGGTTTCTTCCATACAATAGAAACCCAGGTACATCATAGCAAAGTACATCGCCCAGATCAATATGGAGTAAAAGATAAACCAGCCTTTCTTTTCCATTTTGCCGATGGAGCGGATACCGTCCCATACGCCATGGGCCAGTGCACGGATCTTGATACCGATGTTGGAGCGGGAGATCAGACGGTAGCCGATAATACCGAGCAGGATCACACCAACCGCTATTCCTGCAAGGATAAGTGAGCGGGAACTACCGGCAGTGCCCAGTTTGTTTTCAATAGGAAGCCATATTTCGTTGAGGAACAGGCCACCTATGACATCTATCTGGATGACTACGGTGATGACCATCAGGATCAGCAGCAGCAGCATGTCAACTGCACGTTCAGCGATCATGGTGCCTACGAGTTTGTCAACCGGTATCTTTTCGTACCGCGCTACGATGCCGCAACGGGTCACTTCACCCAGACGGGGTACGGCCAGATTAGCCAGGTAACCTACCATGACAGCAAAGAAGGTGTTCAGGGTACTGGGGTGATAACCCAGGGGTTCCATGATCAGCTTCCAGCGTACGGCCCTGTACCAGTGACTGGCGATACCGACAATGATCACGGGGATCAGCAGCCAGTAATTGGCGCGCTGCAGTGAACTGAAGATATCATCCTTTTCTTTATCCGTAAGATTATGTGTAACGAGCCAAACTAATCCCAGCCCAATGGCTAAAAAGCAGATAAACTTCAAAAATTTGGGCATAGTAATAGTAATTTTTTGGGATCAGCGGTTACAATTTATTATTTTCTTTCGGGAAAATGGCAATAGGAGTATGTTTTTTAGCCTCCTCAAAGTCCATAGATGCGTAAGATATAATGATCACGATATCGCCAACCGCACAGAGGCGGGCAGCGGGGCCATTCATACAGACAACGCCTGAACCGCGTTTGCCTTTAATGATATAGGTTTCCAGGCGTTCTCCATTGTTGACGTTGACTACCTGTACTTTTTCATATTCAATAACGTTCGCAGCATCCATGAGATCTTCATCAATAGTAATGCTACCTACGTATTGCAGGTTTGCTTCAGTGATAACTGCGCGGTGGATCTTACTTTTCAGTACTTCAATATGCATGTTAATATATCCCACTCCTGTGGGTTCTAGTGTGTCAGCAAAATTAGGGAAAAAATACAATACAGTGCTTAGGCCCCAACAGACACATGTACTGTGGCTTGTTTGCGGCTGTATACTGTATTAATTTCGCATGGATCAGTTGACCTGCATGTTATCTATCAGTCTGACGCCGCTGCTTGTTTCCTTTGCGGCAACAACTGCATATAAAGGGTCTGTTCCCGGTGTGGCGGGGAAGCTGATGTTGCCATCCGGTTGTATTGAGACCATTTCCAGGTAGTCTACGTCGAAACCGTTACTTTCGAGTTCGCCGATACCCTGCGTGGAGAGTTCTTTCAAAGGAGCGTCGTGGATATGTGCTTTTATACCATTCAGCGCCCGGGAGATATGCAGGGCATTCTGCCTTTCGGTCGGATTGAGGCGAAGGTTGCGGCTGCTCATGGCCAGTCCGTCCTCTTCACGTTTGGTAGGGCAGATGACCAGTTCTACGTCCAGGTGGAGCAATTTGATCAAGCGGTTGATAATCAGGCATTGCTGAAAATCTTTCTGTCCCATGAAGAGTTTGTCGGGTTGTACCAGGCCCAGTAGTTTATGTACTACCTGACCAACGCCCTGGAAATGCCCCGGACGATGTGCACCTTCCAGTACGGTTTCCAGCGGTCCGAAGTCATAGTGCATTTCAGGCGCCAGTCCGTTAGGGTACATTTCCTGCACAGATGGCAGGAACAGTACATCGTTCCCTGCGGCAGTGAGCAGGGTAACGTCCTGATCTATAGTGATAGGATATTTTTCAAAGTCGGCCGGATCATTAAACTGTGTAGGATTGACAAATATGCTGCAAACTACCAGGTCGCTATTTTCTTTTGCCGCGGCGATTAGGGACAGATGCCCTTCATGTAATGCCCCCATAGTAGGCACAAAACCAATACGTTTGCCTTCTTTCCTGGCTGTTGATAAAAGCCTTCCGAGATCGTCTTTCCGCTTGAACAGATACATAATTTATTGCTTAAAAGGATGTTAAAAGTGCCAATTTGTCTTTTCTTCCGTTAAAAATCCGTAATTTTGCAAACCAAATTAAAAATTACTGCATTAATATCAGCATTAGATGTCCACAAAGAAACGAATTCTTTTTATTGCTCAGGAAATGTCGCCGTATCTGGAATTAACAGATTATGCGAACATGGTCAATAAAATGGCAATTAAGTCCAATGAGTCCGGTCTGGAAGTGCGGGTGATCATGCCCCGGTTTGGCATTATCAACGAGAGAAGGCACCGGTTACACGAGGTGGTAAGACTGTCTGGCATTAACATTGTGATTGAGGGTGACGATTATCCATTGATTATCAAAGTAGCTTCTTTGCCGAACGCCCGTTTACAGGTCTATTTCCTGGATAACGAGGACTATTTCAAACGTAAGACCTTATTTACGGATGAAAACGAGCAATTCTACGACGATAATGCAGCCCGTGCAGTATTTTTCTGTAAAGGAGCATTGGAAACGGTGAAGAAGTTCGGCTGGCCGCCTGACATCATTCACTGTAGCGGATGGATGACTTCGTTGATCCCTTTATATCTGAAGACTGCCTACAAGAAAGAACCGGTATTTGCCCACTCTAAAGTGGTTTACTCCATGGAGCCGAACAGCTTTAAGGAGAAACTCGGCGCCGGCTTCGTTAAAAAGGCAACCATCAGCACCCAGATCAAAGAAAAAGACCTGGAACTGTATAAAGAAGGTACCAACAGTGCACTGAACAGAGGCGCAGGTAAATACGCCGACGCAGTCATACTGGCCGGAGAAAAAACTGAAAAGAAAATTGTAGATGAACTGAAGGCGGAAAAAGGAAAGATCATCCTCCCTTACAAAAAGGATAATGAGGACCTGGCCGACTACCTGCAGTTGTATACACAACTACTCGGAAAATAACGCTTACCATCAAATGATAAAGCCTCGTTAAAAGCGAGGCTTTTTTTATTGACAGAAAACTCATTCTCAAAGTTTTTTCCTATTTTTGGCGCGGTTTACCAGTAAGCATACCACCAAAGTGCGAAAAAATGGTAAATTGTACTGAATCAATACTAATCTAAAAGCCGAAATTCAAAAAGTTTATGCCTTATTTATTTACCTCAGAATCAGTTTCCGAAGGCCATCCGGATAAAGTGGCCGACCAGATATCCGATGCACTGATAGATCATTTCCTTGCCTATGACGCAACTTCGAAAGTAGCTTGTGAGACATTGGTAACAACTGGTCAGGTGGTATTGGCCGGTGAAGTTAAATCTGAAGCTTACCTGGATGTGCAGGAAATTGCTCGTGAGGTAATCCGTAAGATCGGCTATACGAAGAGTGAATATATGTTCGAAGCTAACTCCTGTGGTATCTTCTCTGCTATTCATGAGCAGTCTCCCGATATCAACCAGGGTGTTGAACGTAAAAACCCGGAAGAACAGGGTGCCGGCGACCAGGGTATGATGTTCGGTTACGCTACCCGCGAAACTGAGAACTATATGCCACTGGCACTCGATCTCGCACATAAACTGCTGATCGAACTGGCCGCTGTACGCCGCGAAAACAAAGAGATCGCTTACCTGCGTCCTGATGCTAAATCACAGGTAACTATCGAATATTCTGACGATAACAAACCAGTACGTATAGATACGATCGTTATCTCTACACAGCACGATGATTTCGATGCAGAAGGCACCATGCTGGCGAAGATCAAGGAAGATATGATCAAGATCCTGATCCCTCGCGTTAAAGCTCAGCTGAAACCAGAATTACAGGCGCTCTTCAATGATCAGATCACTTACCACATCAACCCGACCGGTAAATTCGTGATCGGTGGTCCTCACGGTGATACCGGTCTGACCGGCCGTAAGATCATCGTTGATACCTACGGTGGTAAAGGTGCTCACGGTGGTGGCGCATTCTCCGGTAAAGACCCTTCCAAAGTAGACCGCTCCGCAGCTTACGCTACCCGTCACATCGCTAAAAACCTGGTAGCTGCAGGTCTTTGCGACGAAGTACTGGTACAGGTTTCCTACGCGATCGGTGTTGCTAAACCATGTGGTCTGTTCATCGATACCCGCGGTACCGCTAAAGTGAAAATGACTGACGGTGAGATCGCGAAAAAAGTAGAAGAGATCTTCGACCTGCGTCCATATGCTATCGAACAGCGTCTGAAACTGCGTAATCCTATCTATAGCGATACAGCAGCTTACGGTCACATGGGCCGCGACAGCAAAGTAGTAAGCAAAGTGTTCAACAAGGGTAAAAAGAACGAAAAGAAAGTAGAAGTAGAACTGTTTACCTGGGAGAAACTCGACTACGTAGAAAAAGTAAAAGCTGCATTCGGACTGTAATCAGTCGTAATGTACAAGTTATAGGAAAGGCCGTTCACCATTGGTGGACGGCCTTTCTGTTTTACAGTATGCCTGTGTTGGTGCTGTTGAGTATAAGTACTTACTGCTACCTGGTCATATTCCAGATATGTGGTATATATGTGTTATCTTGTGGTCCGGTTAATAAATAAGGCTTACACTATAGTCATCTTACACTCATCCTTCATTGCATAACGAAGCACTAACGTAAGAGAACTATAGTATAACTAATGCCAGACAAAGAGAGGACAATACCCTATATCATGAAATACCTATTCCCCTTAACGGTCCTGTGTGGACTCCTTTCATTGCCATGCATGGCACAATCGGTTGACAAAGAAGCTGTTCCCGGACATTATACTTTCAAATCCCTGACCTTCGACGATCCTGTAGACATTAACAGAGATGGTAAATCATCCAGACAATTCGCAGATGAGGTAAATGCCTGTGCCACAGATATGGTGTATGAACTCAATGCCGATGGCACTGGTAAATACACCGTTGGCCAGCAGGAAAAGGACTGTAAAAACAAACAGGAGAGAGCCATCAGATGGAAGATCAGAAATGGCAAAGCAGGCGGTCCTGGCGCCGGAAAAACCTACCTGGTGATCAGTGATGCAGATGGCTTCGATCCGACGCCATTTGAGGTCATTAAACAGGCTAAAAACGCGCTGGTGATCCGGGGTGAGTTCAGGGACGGCTCTGACTCCACTGCGTCCGCTGTACTTGAATTAAAGAAGAAAAAACCTTAATACACCATGATCAGACTGAATTTCCCGAAAGCTGCCCTGCTTGTACTTGCAATGGGCGCTGCTACCTGTGGCTTCGCACAGGGTAAATACAAACAGGATACCGACAAGATGGAAAAGATGTACAAACTGCTGGAAGTAAAGCCAACCGCAGAAAAAATGTACAGCTATAAAGATTGTTTCGTAATGAGCGGAGACACTATTAAAAGTGTCAAAGATGCAGAAGCAACGGCTTATATGGATTACATTAAATCCGTCGATGTATTTTCTGAAGACTATCTGAACGCAGAGAAAAAATGGTTCAATAGTATCCGTAAAGACATTACTAAAAATGGCTTCAGTCTGGAGAAGATCGAAGACAAATACTATGGTGAAAATCCGGACGCAGTGAAAGAAGAACTGAAATTACGCAAGAACGTTGCAGGGTACTACTTTGCGCGTTATTTCGGTGGTATCAAGAGAGGTGGTCACTGTGTGTTCAAATCTACCTTCACCAAAGCCGGTTATGATATGAAGATCGCTGCTACGCACATCGGTGAGGACTGGTATATCGACTGGATCAAACAAGGTAAAGATCGTAATTAGTATAAAAGCAGAAGGTGTATCAGTCTGATACACCTTCATTGATTGTGCTTGTGGGCGGTTTATCAATAAGTAGTTACGTCCTTAAATATTCCCTGCTTTCAGCTCTTTCACGGCAAAATCACAGGCTCTTGCAGTCAGCGCCATGTAAGTCAGTGATGGGTTCTGACAGGCAGAAGAGGTCATACAGCTGCCATCTGTGATAAAGACATTCTTTACATCATGCAGCTGGTTGTTCCCATTGAGCACAGATGTTTTCGGATCATGTCCCATACGCGCTGTCCCCATCTCATGCACACATTCTCCCCCGACATAGTTATAGTCAAACCCTGAGATATTAGAGAACCCACTTGCTTCCAGCATTTCCATAGCGCTTGTCTGCATATCCTTCCGCATGGCTTTTTCATTGTCGCGGATACTGAATGCGATCTTCGCCTGTGGTAGTCCCCATTTATCTTTCAGGGTCGGGTCCAGCGTCACTCTGTTGTCGGCATAAGGCAATGTTTCTCCCCATGCGCCCAGCCAGAATGCCCATTTACCCGGACGGGTGAATTTTTCTTTGAATGACTTTCCGAACCCGTCTTCTGTAAGACCCGTATACATCCAGCCTTCACGTTCTCCATATCCCTGGTAACCAAAACCGCGTACGTAATCGCTTTTGGACGATGTGGCGTCCAGATTACGGAAGCGGGGTATATAAATACCTGTCGGCCTTCTTCCTTCATAATAGCGGTCCTCCATTCCATGGTAATCGCCCATAGCGCCTACCTTGAAGTGATGGTCCATGAGGTGTCTGCCTACCAGGTCATTGTTGTTGCCTAATCCCTGTGGGAATGCAGCTGAAGTGGATTGCAGCAGGATGGAAGCCGATCCGATCGTAGAAGCGTTCAGGAAGATGATCTTCGCATAGAAATCGATCACTTCTCTGGTCTCTGAATCGATCACTCTCACACCATTGGCCCTTCCTTTTTCCTTATCGTACAGTATTTCTGCCACGATGGAAAAGGGGCGGAGCGTCATATTGCCGGTGGCAGCTGCTGCCGGCAGGGTAGACGCATTACTGCTGAAATATCCACCGAAAGGACATCCCCGGTTGCACAGGTTACGGTACTGACAAGGGGTACGTCCGTTCCAGCCTCTGGTAAGATTGGCGACGCGTCCGATGGTCACGCAACGTCCGTCAAAACGTTGCTTTACCTGTTCCCGGAAATGCTTCTCCAGGATATTCATTTCCATGGGAGGGAGGAAGTCTCCGTCCGGCAACTGCGGGAGCCCTTCGGCTTGTCCGCTGATACCGGCAAACTGCTCCACATAGCTGTACCAGGGCGCCAGGTCCTTATAACGGATCGGCCAGTCAACACCGTGACCGTCTTTGCCGTTGGCCTCAAAATCAAGGTCGCTCAGCCGGTAACTCTGACGTCCCCAGGTAAGGGAACGTCCGCCAACCTGATAGCCCCTGATCCAGTGAAAGGGCTTTTCCTGTACATAAGGATGGTCCTTATCACGTACAAAAAAATGTCTGTTCCCTTCGTCATACTCCGCGCTCTGGACAGGGTCCTCTTCGCGGTCTTTTTCTGTGTTCATGCCGCCGTGGGTAAATTCCCAGGGCATTTTCAAGGTAGTCGGGTAGTCCTTTACATGTTCGACGTTGCGACCTCTTTCAAGTACAAGGGTTTTCAGCCCCTGCTGGCATAGTTCTTTAGCTGCCCAGCCGCCGCTGATGCCTGATCCTATGACAATGGCATCATACGTGCGCAGCTGTGCGCTTTTCGTATTCAGATTCATGACCGTGGTATTTACATGTCCCCGTTTTCGTTGCAATTAGTCGCCCTTTGACCAAGCATAATATTGAGCCTGATACCGGTATAGGTTGCCAGTTATTCTCTTAGACCTGTAGGGATAATTACAATTTGAAATTCCTTGTTATTCTGTTGCCCAGGCTCTCTGGCCGGGCTTAAGTACGGCTGATCCGGTATAATGGCCTGGTACATAATCATAGGCAAGGCCGTGTGTAGCGCCTTCCATTGAGGTACAGTAACCGATGACCGTATACTTTTTCATGATAACGAAGAAAGAATCTCCCAGTACTTTGTGAGAGACCTTTCCTGCAATGCCCTTATAGGGCCTGTCCCTTTTTTCAAAATGGGCGGCTACTGCCTCCTGTTGTTCCGCTGTACAACGCGTGAATGCCTTTTTGTAATGATGCCTTGCGTAGGTGTCGACTTCTTCCAGTCCTTCGATAAATCTGTTCTGTTCCTTTTTAGGCGTACAGTCTTTTACCATCCTGATAATAAAGGGCGTAATGCCTGCAGCTTTCGCGCCGGGAGTATCCGTTGCAGGGATAATTGTTTCCGCCAGTTCGGTGATCAGTTCGCGGTAAGCATCCAGCTGGAGTTTATCCAGTGCCGGAGTGGCGTAGAGGCTACGCAGTCTGATACCCGCCCAGGCGGCTGCGCCGGCTCCGGAGAGCAGCAGCAGACTACCGATGGCTTTTCTTCTGTTCATTTTTTACGCTTGAATTGCAGCATCCATTCATAGATGCTCATGTTGTCAATACTGTCCCTGTAAGCAGGGTCATAGAACTCATGCCAGCCAGTATGCCCTTTATCGTGTTTTGTGAGCTTTACAAGCCCTTTCTGATAGTGGTTGGTACTATCTATGCAACGCTGGCTGTTTTCGAGAAATTGCGGCTCCGCAGTGCCTGCAAAGTACCATGCATGTACGCCTGCATCAGTTACCAGTTTGAACTTACCGTAATTTTCCGGGTACATGGGCGCCGGAGACATAGGTACAGTGGCTGCGATACGGGATGTCAGGTGTCTGGTATCTGTCATGGACATCAGCGTACACCATCCGCCTGCGCTGTACCCTGTCAGGTAAATGCGCGAAGAGTCGATGGGATACTTCTTCAGTACATCATTCAGAATGAACTCCAGCTGTGGCGGATTGATACCCCAGCTTTCTGCAAGTGGCGCCAGTACAACAAACTTGTACAGCTTACCATCTGTTTTATTGACTGCCTGAATTTTACGGCCTTCCTTGATCTGACGGGGAATACCTTCCCGGAAGAGTTTGGAAATGTCGTGACCTGCAATACTTCTGCCATGAAAGCAGATGATCAGTGGATATTTTTCCTTTGCGCTTCCCTGCGGAACGTGCAGTAAAGCCGGCACTTTGTGCCATTCATCGGTCGGGACGGTGATCTCCCTGAAATCGCCCAGGGGACCAGGGGCGCCTGCCATTGTCAGGACAATCAACAGGGCCAGGATTAATACTCGTTTCATCATTTAGTGTTTTGTACTCAGTGTGCTTGCCTTTACCGGTGTGTTGCCGGTAGTGAACCTGTCTTTAAGTTGAATAAATCGTTGTTCTATCAGGTGAAAGCTGAGTAGCGCAAAAGCATATACGATCGGAATATCCACGAGGAATAACCAGTACTTGTTGCTTTCGCTGACAGGTATCCACCTTTCTACCAGCTGCGTTTGTATGACCCAATGCAAAATGTACATACCGTAGGAGACCTTCCCGATGGAAACCAGGACGTTATTCTCCAATATCCTTTTTATAAAATTGCCCGCGAAGCTGCTATAGCTGGAAACCAGCAGCAGGATCAGTGAGGCAGCACAGAGATTCAGCACAGTATAATACCATACATGCTGATAGCTGTTGATATCGCCAAAATTGTAACCCATGGAAGTAGGCAGGGAATGACCGTGACTTTCGGTAAAGTAGTTAGTCAGTCCGGCACACAGGGCAAGGGCGCAACCCAGCACAAACAGCCATTCCGGACGTTTAATACGGTCTTTCAGACTTAATAAGGGGATCGCCATTCCGGTGAAGAAAGCATCCAGGTGACTGAAAGGAAACCAGTAGATGACGTCGAAAATCTCAAAAGTGGTCTTACCGCTTTGCGCCAGGTAATTACCGAACGACCAGCGGAAAACAGGGCCTGCTATCAGCACCGCTACCAGTAAGGCGCGTAGTGAAGACCGGGACAGCAGGAAGATGACAAACGGGAAGAACAGGTAAAATTGCTCTTCTACGCATAGCGACCAGAAATGCGTATATACAGGGCTTTCGTGCCAGCTGTTCGTAATCCTGGTCAGGTTGAAAGTATAGGAATATAAATAGGGCAGGTCGTGGAAATATCCGGGAGGAAAAGCTGTAAATAGACAGATAACTACAAATACCGTCAGGTAGATGTAATACAGCGGGAAGATGCGCAGGCTTCTCCTGATCCAGAATTTTTTGAGGCGTTGGGGTAATGGGGCCGGTTTTTCTTTCTCCTTCAGTAAGATACTGCTGATAAGAAATCCCGACAGCACAAAGAAAAGCTGTACGCCCATCCAGCCAAAGCGGATGATACCGAAATGGAAGGCCATTACCAGTAATATGGCGATGGCGCGGATGCCGTCCAGACTTTTAATATAATTTGGCTGTGTTTGCATTATTGCTCAATGGGATAATAGGTGACTGTTACGTTTGGCGGCAGCAATGGTTTATATGCTGCCAGCTTGTTGTATAGCGAAGTGGCCTCCGCAGGGTCTACCGCATAAAAGAAGACCTCATCTCCCCCACAGATCACATTGTTCGTGATCTTCCAGGAAGCGACTTTCTTCCATTGTTGCAGCAGCTTGCTGTCAAACCAGGTATCGTATACGACCGCTATCTTCACTTTTTCCTTTTCGCTGAATTGTTGTAAGAACTCCGGAGAATACTGTCCATGCAGTTTTCCCGCGGCTACTTCATTATTGCCCAGACCCCAGAGGTCCAGTATTTTATTATTGGATAGATAACTGACCGCGCCTACGTCGTTCGCTGCGATCGCTGTATGCTGATAACTGCTGTGCAGGAAAGTGCCCATCTGGAACTGCTGCTCATAGATATTACCTGCTGCTGCAGGCAGATTATGAAAAGCGCCCAGCGCCCTGAAAGGTAATGGCGCACAGAGGAACAATAACAGGAATGCGCCGACTGCCTTTTCCAGCAGTGAGTAGGTCCTCGCGGCGTTCTTTAATTGTAATACGAAATAGTATAACAGGATCGCTACAACTGTCAGGTCCAGCGCTACGAGATACGCCTCATAGCGGAACAGCCAGCCAACTGCCGCCAGCGCCATATGCAGGAAAGTGTTCACCAGCGGAATGCACGCCAGCTGCTTTACTTTACTGATCGTATTGACATTGTCTGCATTCGGACGTAGCACCAGTATCAACGCAGGGATGATCTGCAACAACCTTACAACGGTCGTACCGGAAAGAGAAGAAGAACCTTCCGGATAATAACGGTTCGTAAAGATGTTCACCATCGTATTATTGCCGTAAAGCAGTTTGTAGATCAGGATCTCCTGTATACTGCTCATCAGCTGGGAGCCGCCGCCTGTCAGTTTACTTGCTTTCAGCAATACTGAGTTAGGCAGGAAATAACCGCCCTGCTGTACGGATATATAACCGAAGATGATCAGCGGTACCAGCGACAATATAAGTACGACAGCTGTCTGTTGCCAGCGTCTGTTATAAATACCGGCTACCACCACGCCTGCCAGCAGGAAGAGGGATTCAAAACGGGCCAGTATGGCCAGTCCGGATATCAGTGACAGCAATAGTACCTGGGTGCGCGTAGTATTATCAGGTTGCAGAAATGGAACGGACAGATATAACATCCACATAGCCAGAAAGGCATGCAGCATGTGTTCCATACCACTGGCCACCATCACCGGTACCGGTACCAGTATAACGAGGGCGAGCAGGGTAATGCATCTTACCGGCGCACTAAGACTGAAGCGCTGTAATAAGCGATCTGTCATATAAACCAGCAGGAACGCAAAACATACATTAATGTAAAAAGGCATCCAGATGCTGTTGATACCAGCTTTGAAACAGGTAGCCAGTATCAGGGTATACAAAGGGGAGGAACTGGCTGCGCTGAACTCCTGCGCATTGATACCCCATACGCCATGCAATGCAAAATTCTTTGCGATCGCCATGTGAATGAAAGTATCGTCCAGCGGGTAACAGAAATGGCCACCCGTATGCGCCAGTACCTGGCGACAGGCAACCGCCAGCACTACTGTCAGGAACAGTAGTGTGGCAATAACCGGGTAGTGTTTTTGAAAATAATATCTCATTATCGGGGATTACGCTTATTTACTGAAGGTGCGTGCCTGTGCCTGTAAAACGGCTTCTTCAAAACTTATACCGATCAGTTTCTCAATTTCGATCTTCGCCTGTCTGATATCTCTCTCCAGCATCACCTTTCTCACCATTTCCTCATTGTAGCTTCTGTAAGCGATGTTCAGTGTTTCTACAGATACATCTTTATCTCCCGCAGAGAATTTCTCTTCTGTCTGCTTGTAGTGGTTGTATACGTCCTCCAGCAGCGGTACAGAGAGCTCCATCATTTTTTTGTTGGCTGCATACAGTTCATATGCATTCAGTACATCTGCTTTCAGTTTCAGTTTATCTTCCTCCTTCATATTGATGATCACTTTCTTCTCGGCCCTGGCGATCTTCACATCATTAGGGATGGAGATCAGACTACCGATAGGCACTGTCAGCGAGAAGTTATACCGTGGGAAGAAAGTAGCATTGTTACTGTTGTTTTTCAGTGTGTACTCGTTGAGGTTACCGGATGCCTGTAACATATTCAGCCATCCCGCTTTCGCTTTGTTGGTCTCGTACTTATTCACTTTCAGTTTTGCATCATGTACTTTCAGTCCGGGGTTCTGCATGGCAAGCTCCACCAATACTACTTTCAGTTGTGCTACTTCGGGGGAATCGATCAGAGGGATATAAAGGCTTGTTTCTCTTCTCTGTGCGTTAGCGAACAGACAACCAAGCAAGCCAATAATAACGAAAAGTCCCTTTTTCATACTTTGTTATTTAGATTTTGAAAGATTATACTTTACTTTAATTGATATGCCCAGAATGGCATTGAGAAATATTGAGGATTCAACCAGGCCGGCTGCTTCCTGCGCATATTGCGCAACCAGGATAGCATACAGTACCGCAGCGATGCCTATTAATAAAAGCTTATTGACCTCATGTTCTTCCCGGAAGTAATTCTTCACGGCATAGTGGACACCCATATACGTATAGAGACACACGATGATCAATCCTATCCAGCCCAGTTCGAGTACCGCACGCAGATAACCACTGTCCGGCTGTAGTCCTGCAAGACGGTGCCCGGGGTTATAGGTAACGCCATCATTACCTACCGTCATTACACCGCCACCAATAGGGTGGGAGTACATATAGGGTTGTATGCCATGTCTGTTCACATCACGGAGGTTCAGTGATTCATCCTGGCTACCCATAAAGGCGGTACGGAAACGGATGATGGTCGGGTTGCTATAGAAGGGGCCGAACAACAGCGCCAGCATACCAAAGGTGAAGATAGCTGCTGCGATCAGGGTATTCCTGTTGTGCAGGTTTACCAGGAAAAAGAGCAATAGTCCGACGGGCAGCATCACATAAGCGGTACGTGTACCGGAATATCCCAGCGCCAGCAGATGTACAATGATCATGAAGATCAGGATCAGCTTTTTAGGGAAACTGATAACAGCCTGTTTGGCGGTCAGCAATATGATACAGATAATAGTGCTGCAGGCCATCAATACACCGAAAGCGGCAGGGTCGGCCATAAAGGAAAATATCCTTGCGCGGCCCTGGATCATTACCGTCTTGAACTTATCAGGGTTCATGGCGATGTAGGCCCTTTCAAATGGCAGCAGCCCTACTGCCTGTTGCAGACAGCCATAGAGCGCAGCTGCTGTTGTCAGTGCGAGCCAGAACTTAAAGAACTTATAGATATCATTCCAGCCGGTCAGCACCTTCATGGTAATGAACAGGAACAGGAAGTTGCGGATATACACCCTGATAAAGATAAACCAGCCCTGAATGGAGTACATATTAGGGTTGAAGACCTGTATCAGCATATAAGCTGTGTACAGGTATAATATCAGTAAGAGCGGGTCCTTGAAGAACTCTACGTTTGATTTCTCCTTGTTCTTTTTGTCGAAGATAGCACCTGCCAATACCAGCAGGAGAAAGAGGTCCATTACGACGCCGACCGGCATGGTCGTTTTGGCCATTCTTTCCGGTACGTGTATAATAAAAGAAATGACGATATAGAAATAATAACCCAGACGGAAATTGATCGCGCTGACCACTGCAAAGCCCAAGCCAATGATGGCCCCAAACAGCGCAATGCTGAATTTTGCGTCCATAGAGGAAATATAGGCAATAGCCGGTACGGCGATCACCCATAACAGGATGAACAGGTATATTACGGCATTTCTCTTAGTCTGCTGACTGTACATAATAATCGAATACTTTAGAAAAACATGATCTTCAGGAATAGCATTATAATCGTGAGCGCTACAAAAAGCAGCAGCATGGACTCATGAAAGGCGCTACTGATACCCGGTTTATATTTCTTTTTTACAGCCATTGATTAAGGCGTTTTCGGTGTTGCCACCGTTTGCGGATTAGAAGGGGGCGCAGTAAAGGGGCCTGTGAACAGGAAGCCCAGCCTGAACCGCATACATAATCTGTAAACGATGATGGAAAAAAAGATCGCGATAAAGATCAATAGTAACAATGTGATCACTATGTGCTGCCTCAATGGGGTGGCGATCATAAAGTATCTGATCACCGAAACGATCGGCACGTGCAGCAGATAGATATATAATGAATAATGCCCGAATGTTTTCAGAATAGGCATTGCTTTATACTTCGCTAACTGAAAAGACAGCATGATCGTAAATAAGCTGCCTACCAGTGCTATTCCTGTATACAGGAACAGGTTCATTTGCTGATTATGCAGGAAATAATACTGGCACACTGCGAAAACAGGAAGCAATATTAGCAATCCGTATGCCGAAGACAATTTATCCTGTGTTTTTTCAGAGAAAAAATAACTTGCTGTGAGGTTACCAATACAGAAAAAGATGTAGTGTAAGGCAATATCATACAGTGTGCTGATACTGTTTACAAGAGGGGCAATGGCAAGCAACGCCAGGGACACAAGCACCTGGGCAAATTTGTCGTAGCGGAAAAGTTTTGCTACCAGCAGATACAGTAAGGTTACATTGAATAATGCGAATAAATACCATAGCTGGTCAAGATGGCGGGGTTGTATCAGAATATTCAGGTAATCGGCGCCTGTACGGTGGGCGTTAACAACTGATGAGAAAAGTATTTGCAGGGAGATCTGGATGAACGCCCACAGCAGATAGGGATACAACAATGTATTGACACGGGTAATGAAGAAGCCGTTTTCTCCTTTCCGGGCTATGCTTCTTTCGAAGAACAGCCCGGAGAGAAAGAAAAACAGGGGCATGCGAAAGCTGTAGAACATGTTGTTGCCGTCAATGAGCCATTGAGGTACGACAACACCGCTGCCCTTCAGTCCGAATACGACATGCCTGTATACGACCAGGATGATCGCTATGCCTTTGGCATAGTCGATCCACCCCAGCCGGTTGGCTTCGGGAGGTTTAAAGTTGAATAGTTCCTTAAAGGTGAAGCTTTGCATTTTTGGGTAAACTTTTGGTTATAATTCGAGGTATTCTTCCTGTACGTTATTAAGTACGGCTCCCACGAATTTATCACCAAGTGTCTCAAAAAACTGTGTGGATTCACGATCTATCTGAGTTAGGGACAACTTGGACGAAAACACAGCTATTACGCCATCCACGTATTGCGCCAGCTCTTTACTGTCGGTATAGTCATTGAGCGGGGCGCCTTCCAGCAGGATGAAATCATAATGATGTGTGAGGAAGGGGAGGTAGTTCAAGAGATTATTTTTCGGCAATATTTCTGATGGGGTATAGTCTCCACCTTTACAGCCGATCACTTCAATACCAGATACTGCATAGGTTGTTACAATTTCCTTCACCTTGTCTATACTCAGTTCAGTTGGCGGTACAGAGAATGACTCCAGGGTTGGCGCAGCTTCCATTTGTACGGTGATATCGTTGTTACAGAAGTTCGTATCTATCACCAATACGTTCTTGTTGCTCAGGCTTAAGCTGTATGCGAGGGCCTGTGTCAGCGTGGTCTTACCCTGACGGGATTCTGTACTGGTGATGAGGAATGATTTTTTGCCACTGCTTTCTACTTCATAGCGCAGTTTACGCAGCAGTTCACGGAACGTGTTCTGACGTTGTTTGGTTGTCTTATCAGGCAATGTGGTGCGCTGTAATACTTCCAGGATACTGTATTTATTAAGGTCAGCATGGTTTACACTGCTGATCAGACGAAGGTCCAGGTGTTTCTCAAATACAGAGGGCGACTTCAGGGAACCGTCCAGGAATTCCAGCAGCAATACAATAAAGGATGTCAGCAGGAAAACGGAGATACCCGCCATACCCATGATGATCACACGTTTGGAAGATTCCGGTTTGAAGGCCGGCTGACCTTTCAGTACCTGTTTGAAGTTCAGGTCAGGCGTGGTCTGGTTGTCCTGTGCCGCATTCAGTTTTTCCTTGAGTTTATTGTACTCTTCCTGTGCCATGTCTACTTCTGACTGTAAGCTGCCTACGGTTGCTTCTTTATTGGCATAGGAACCTACAGAACCTCTCAGTTTATAGATCTGGCTCTGGAGATTTTTCATATTCAACCGGGAAGCGTTCTGTTGTGCCTCCAGATTGGCTTTCTCCTGAATGAGCGCCTCTTTGGTTGTAGCGCTTTGTGTACCGGAAGAGGAAGCACCCAGTTTCTTTTGCAGTTGTGAGCGCAGGCCTGCCAGTTTGGTACGCATTGCATCATCATTTCCTCCTTTCTGGGTGAGGTCTTCGTTCAGGTCATTGATCTGTTTACGCAGATCGATGATCTCGCTGTTGTTGTTGGTATAAACATTTTTACCGGAGTTGGCAGCGACCAGACGGCTGTTCACACTTTCAAGTGAAGAAGTGATCGTATTATAGTTGGCCTGTTCATCAGACAATCCTTTTTCAAACTGTTTGATCAGGTCCAGTTCGTTACCGCTGGCTGTTTCAACGTTCAGTAGTCCTTCTGATGCTTTATAGGCACGCAGCGCTTCTACTTTCTTATCCAGTTCCGCTTTCTTTTGCACTGCCAGCTGATCGAAAGATTCTACGCTTTCCACAGATCTTTCCGAGCGCATACTTCTGTAATAACGTATGAACTCGCGGTATACGGTATTGACGGTAAAAGCAGCCTGTTCAGGGTTTTCTGCCGTATAGACGATCTCCAGAAAATCGGTGCGTTGTACACGACCCGCATTCAGATGTTTGCGGATGGCTTCGTAGTCATATCCGTAGAGTTTGAGATATTCAAGGATATTACGCTCTGTTGGATTATAAGAGGAGAGTACCTGCAATGAATCCAGTTTGTTACGCAGGATGGTCACGGCAGCCTGTTTGTCTACCTTCTGATATACTTCTGACTTCAGGTCTTTCTCATCTAGCTGTACGTATGGTTTGGTCGTTGTCAGATCATGGAGTAACAGATTATAAGACAACATACCGATCACCACCGGTGAGTTGATGGTTTCGATCACGTTGTCAAATTTTACGTCTGCTTCAAATATGTTCACATTCTCGTCACGGAGTTTCACCTGGTCATTAGTGGTAAATCCGGTAGCTATCTGGGTTACTGAGGCATACATACGGGGTTTACCGAGGGTAAAAACAAACGCGGCAACAATGGCGATGATGGTGCTTGCAATGATCCACCATTTCTTTTTCAGCAGGGCTTTAACGAAATATATTATATCCATATTAATTGTAATTATTTAACATCTGTATCGTGCAAAAAAATCCGGTTTACCCGGATTTTTTTGGGAGAAAACTGGTAAAGCTTAATGCTTTACCAGTTTAACCATCTTGGTTTCTCCATTCTTACCGCTGATGCGGAGCAGGTAGAGACCAGGAGCACTAATCCTTGAACCGGTATTAATGCGCAGGGTGCTGTTTCCTGCTGGAACGGAGCCCTTATAATCTGAGTACATCAGTCGGCCAGCCATGTCGAAGATCTCTATTCTTACTGCTGTTTCAGCTTTCAGTACTATATCAACGTTAAATTGATTGTCAAATGGATTCGGATAAACCTTGGTGTCTCCGAAGTCAGCGGTCTTGTTGATCAGGGCTACAGCGGGAGCGGAAACTGCTACTGTATTGTCGCTGAGTCGTGCACCCTGTTGTGACTGTGGATCAACCGGACCAGCTTCATTCTGTGTAGCCGGATCGATATGACCTCTGATGGTCAGGGCAGCGATCAGACCGTAACGGGATGTTGCGGTACCCGGATCAACGTCGATGTGGATCTTACCATTTGCATCAGGAGAGATATCTCTGATGGTCACTACACCGCTCTTGTTCATAGAAGCATTCAGTAATGCCATCTGTGTACCATTTACAGTGTATTTACCAGTGATGTCTTCCCACTCAACAGAGCTACCGAAGAATACCAGGTCATATTTCAGGGTCTGGTTCAGGCCGGTGATGTTGAAGTCTGCGTGGTTACCAGGGAACAGACCATAGTTCTCAACCATTACGTTATCAGGATAAACACCACTGTTGTTACCGGTGTTCACACCTGCGGAGTACATACCATCGAAGTTTTCCAGGATGGTGATGCCGATGCCGGTTGTGTTGCTCTGTCCGTCCTTCATGTTGCTGATCACTGTACCAGACTGTGGACGCATACCTGTGTTATTCCATGGGGTAGGGGCTACCAGCAGCTCACTGAAGTTCACCTGTACGCTGAAACCAGGAGTAGTTGCCGCTGCTGCGTTGCTGTAATCGGAGTTACCGACCAGGCTTGTAGCACGCACCTTGTAATAGTATTTCTGGTTTACGCTCAGGTTATTGTCAGTGTAAGTTACGGTATTTGCAGCGAGTGTGGCTACCTGGCTGTAGCTGCCACCGGAAACGGCGCGCCATACCTGATAACCTGTTTCGTTGTTTGCTCTGTCAGCCCAATCCAGTTTGATTGATTTCGCGCCGGTTGCTCCTGCACGGAGGTTCAGCGGATTCACTACCGGTGTCTGAGCTGCGTCGTATTCTTCCAGTACCAGTGCGTTCATATACATGTAGTAGCCAGCCTGGGTTTTGTTTACCAGGATGTTGATCTCACCACTGGCGTTTGGTATCACACCATTGATCTGTTTAGTCAGAGAGGTGTTGTATGCCGGATCAATTACCACACTGTCTGTGCCGATGGTGAATCTTGCCTTGGCAGCCACACCGAAGTTCAGACTGCTAAAGAACACAACATTATAACGTTTCGCATTGTTCAAACCGGACAGTTTTACTGTATGGGTGATGTTTCTGCTATCATATACCGCAGAGCGCATTACGTTGTCCGGATAGACGCCGGAATTGTCATAAGTGCTCATACCATTCGCAGTGGCATCATTTTCCCAGTTTTCGTTGAACGTCATGTTGATACCGGTCGCAAAACCTGATTCATCCAGTGCGTTGGTAAATCTTGTACCTGCGTATGGGAATCCTGCTACATTGTTCCATGGAGCTGCAGCCGGATTGCTGGATGAGAAGTCGAAGTAGATGCTCTTGGTGTTCTTGTCTGAAACAAGCACATTAAAGGTACTGCTGGACGCTGCGCCCTGGTTGTCTGTAGCTGTCAGGGTCACCGCGTAGCTACCCAGGTTATTGGCGCTTGGGTTGAAGCTGAAGGTACCGGCGCCATTGCCATTATCGGTGAAGTTACCGAAGGCTGGCAGACCGCTTACAGTCAACGTTACGGTGTTACCCAGATCGCCCTGTGCCTGTACATTGAACTGTGCGGATGCATCAGCTTTCAGTTTAATGTCAGCGATATCATTGATATGTGGCGGTTTAACCGGAACATTCACACCTGCGATGTTGCTGTAACCAGTAGATACGCCAGCTGAGTTGGAAGCACTGATCTTGTAGTAATAGTGGGTATTACCATGTACGGTGCTGTCTACATAAGCATTGGCAGTTGCACTATTCAGGCTGCCGAGCAGGCTGTATGTGCCAAGACTGTCTGTAGCACGGTGTACTCTGTAGCCGGTAGCATTGTATGCTATATTTGTCCAGTTCAGGGATACATTACCATTTGCTTCTGTAGCGGAAAGGTCTTTAGGAGCAGCCGGTACGGTACCGTCGTCCAGGATGGCGTTCACCTCGATAGCGCCCAGGTAACCTACCTGTGTACCATTGGCAACTGCCATGTTGAAGTTGATCTCACCGGAAGCATTTGGAGAGATATTATCAAAATTGGCGGTAACAGTAGTATTACCCTGTACATTGATCGGCTTGCTTACGCCATTCATGGTGAATATTGTAGTACCGTTGTTCGCCTGTACAGACCATGAGCTACCCGCAAATAACTTGAAGGAGTATTTCCTGCCGGCGTCGAGACCGGTCAGTTTACCGTTAATTGAGTTATCGGAATTGAAGATACCAGGGTAAGAACCGAAGAAGTAGTATTCTCTCAGTACTACGTCAGGGTAGATACCGCTGTTGTTACCGGTAACAGCGCCTTCGTTCCATGAGTACCAGTTGCCGGTCAGTAACTGCAGACCAACATTGGTTGTCTCGCCTTTATCATTTTTCAGGTTGCTGGTTGACACCGTGGTGATATTGTTCCATGGAGCCGGCGCGTCTGTCTGATGTTTGAAGCGAACGAAGAACTTATAGTTAGGGTCCTTATCAGCGATGGTGACGGTGAACGTTTTGTTGTCAGTACCGCCATTACCGTCTACGATCGCTACTTTCACGGCGTACACACCTGCATCTGCATAACCAGGATTGATGTTCAGGGTAGCAGTGCGGTTGTTGCCGGAGATAGAAATGAATGAGGGCAGAGATACGCCAGACCATGTGAGCGCGTCTGACGCATTCTGATCAGCAGCTGCAAGCGATAGCTGCTGAACGTCGCCCTCATTCAAGGAAACGTTGGCAATTGAGGTTATGATAGGGCTGTAATTGTCATTGATGGTGAGGTTGAACGTAACAGTGTCCTTACCGCCAAATGCGTCTGTCGCGATCACTGCCAGGTTAGTGTAGCTACCCTGCAGACCGGCGTTCGGTGTTACTTTCAGGAAGGAACCCTGTGCGTCGGAAGCGAGTGTTACAAAAGAAGGCAGATTAGCGCCGGACAGCGTGATCGCATCTTCATCCGGATCAGTGGCTACAACCGGGATACGTGTTTCCACATCATAGCGTGCTGACTGGTTAGCGATATCCTGGATCACCGGACGATTATTACCGGTAGTAGCTGTTGCGTTGGAAGAGTAGCCAGAGTTACCACCGTCGCCTTTCGCACGTACACGGTATACATACTGCTGATTTGCATACAGCGCTGTATCAGTATAAGTGTTGGCGCCTGCTACTACCGTATCAAGGCTCTTCACTGTTACGAAAGTATTGCTGGTACCGAAGGAACGCTGAATGTCGAATCCTTTGGTATTTGCGTCGTTATTGGTGTTGGTCCAGCTCAGTGTGATACTGGATGCAGATGCTGCATTAGCCGCGATGTTTGAAGGCGTAGCAGGAGCTGCAGGGAGTGTTGGTGTCACCACACTGTAGAATGGCAGGTTCTGGGCCGCTAACTGGCTGATCTCAGCCTGTGTCAGCGCCTGACCGATAATGGCCACATTGTCCATGTTACCTCTGTAGAAGGTACCTGTGGAGTTAAATGCGTTGGTGCCATTGTTTGAACCCAGACGGGAGTTATTGGTAGTTGTACCTACTGAACTGTAGTTGGTGTTCAGGGTACCTGCCAGGTCGCCGTTCAGGTACATGCGGAGTACACCAGTGCTGCCGCTGCCGGAGAATACCAGTGCCACATGTGTCCAGTTGGTGCTGGTGAAGGCAGTAGAGATCAGCGTACGGCTGCTGTTATTAGCGATACCTGCTTCCAGTTTATTGGCGTTGATACGCAGCGCCAGACCGTTGTCGCTACCACCCATATCCAGGATGATGCGGTTATTGTCCGTTACTGTCGGTTTGATCCACATAGATACTGTACGGCCGCTGAAGGCGTCGTGCAGGAAGCCGCTGCTGCTACCACCGATGGTAACATAAGCGCTGGTACCATTAAATACCGCTGCATGTGTACCCTCGATTTCGTCAGTAGTGGTGTAGGTCAGTGCATTGGCTGTACCGTTATTAGCATTGATACTGATATCGGATACGGCGTTGTTGAACGGATATACTGCCAGCCATGGATAACCGGTGGACTGTGCAGATTCCCCGAACTGACCAATTGCGCGTACTTTATAGTAGTAACGTGTATTTGCAGCAACTGTATTATCAACCAGGGAAGTTGCATTGGCGTTCGTTTTTCCGATTACGGAATAAGTACCTGTAGCAGTAGCGCTGCGATACAGTTCGAAGCCTGTTTCATTGTTGCTGTTATCGGTCCAGCTCAGATTTACTTTATTGAAAGCAGGAGCGGTAGCACCGAATATTACCGGAGCGGAAGGAGCATTGCCTGGGAATGTCAGGGTATCGCCTAAGTACTGATCAGGAATATTGGTAAGGCTGTTGATGTTCAATGCTGTTGATCTCCAGCGGATGTTCATTGCCTGACCACCGGTACCCTGGAAGTAAGCGGCAGTGATCGGATATATACCTGCGTTAAGGGTGATAGCAGCACTGCTCACCTGCGTGGTGCCGTGGGCACCGTCATTGTTAACTGTAGAAGTACCGCTGTAGCTGTAAGGAATGTTCACCCACAGTTTACTACCGTCGTCAGAGTTGGTGCCGAAGTAGTAAGTACCGGAAACAGGGATGGTGATGAAACCAGTCCACATGATCGCGTAGTTGGTTTCTCTGTTCCTTACCGTAATATCTGTATTAGCAGACCTGCCTGTTTCAAGCGGTGTCAGGTTGTTGAAGTTAGGCAGGGTAGAATAGGTGCCTTCGTAATATTTATAGGCGAGACCTTTATTTACTGTACCTGCAGTTACCTGGTTACTAGGAGCGGAAAGGTTGCCGGCGGCATCTTTCGCGACTACATAGAAATTATAAACTTTTCTTTCTGACAGGCCATAGGTCACCATAGTGAGCTGTGTACCATCAACAGAATAAGCTTTTGCATTATTTACATAGATATCATATCCGGCAATACCTACATCGTCAGTAGCGGCACTCCAGCTGAGTGAAACGGAGCTGGTGGTAGTACCGGTAACTAACAGGTTTTGCGGAGCAGTTGGTTTAACACCGTCAGTCTGGGTAGTACCAGATGCTTCAGTGGAAACCGGACCTGCACCGTTCGCATTTACAGGACGGATAACATAGTAGTATTTGGTGTTTGATGCTAATCCGTTGTCGTTGAACACCAGAACATCTGCCGCTACTTTTCCCACCAGTTTGTAGTTACTGCCAGGAGTTGTGGTACGATAGATCTCAAAACCAGTTTCATTGTTCTGTGGATTGGCCTTATCAGTCCAGTTGAGCGTCAGCTGTGTCTGTGAAACAGATGTCACAGTAGCGCCGCCTACCGGATCTGGCAGGTTGGAACCAGCAGCAGCAATTACTTTATATGGACTTGAGAAGCTGCTTGCGCAACCAAATTGCTCTGTGACACGTGCGATGTACTGACCTACACCAACAGTCAGGGTATTGGTATTTCCCAGGCTGGTAGTGCCACCTACTGTACGCCATTCATAAGACGCATAACCAGCAGGCAGTTTCAGTGTAACAGTTGTGCTGCCATCCGGAGCTGGCAGTACATTGGTAGCAAGACTGTCTATAGCGATAGGCGGCGTTACAGTAGCCGTCTTTGTCTTAATAACGAGTGGGGTAGGGGAAAACTCTGACCATGCGCCATTAGACGTCCTTTTTACCCTTACAGCATAAGTACCGAGTGAATTCACGGTAATACTGTTGCCGGTAGCATTAGGGATGGTGGCGCCGTCTTTCTGCCATTCGTATGCAGAGAAACCCGGAGGGATACCAATTACCAGGTTGAAGGTTTCGCCTGGACAGAATTCAGAACGACCAGTCAGTGGCCATGGATTCAATACGTTTGCCCTGTTCATGAATGGAACAAAGTCTGGTTCTGCCCAGGCGGTGTTCCAGGTACCATGTCCAAGATTGGGATAAAGGGTATATTTAAGATCGGCTCCGGCGTTCTGATAAGCCGTAATAACTGTATTCGCGGTATAAGGAGCGGGTGCGTTGTCCAAACCTCCCTGGAAGTACCATAAGGAGGTAAATTTAAGCTTATTAATGTTGTCAGTTGTAGCATCGCCATTGGCAATACCACTCATTGGCATTATACCGGCAAGATACTGTGGATAGCGTTCTGCGAAAGCCCAGGACCCGTAACCACCGGCAGAGAGACCATTTACCAGCACTCTGTTGAGGTCACCTTTTACCTGAACTGATAAACTGTCCAGTAATTCTTTAATGATGTCAAACTGGCCATTACCCCAGTTTCCATCTGCAGTTTGTCCATAAAACAGAAATCCGTCAAAGTTGCCATTATCCGTTTGGGTTTCGAAGTTCTGGCCACCGTGCAGGAGCTGGTATTCGTTATCATAAACGCTACCACCCTCACCACGGCCGTGAAGGAAAACGAAAATCGGGTACTTCTTTCCGTCAGCAACATTATGTTGATAGGTCTTAGGAAATTTGAGACGGAAGTTAAGTCCCTTGTAAATGTAACATTTGAAATCGGAGGTATTCCAACCCATACGGGTGGTTTTAACCCACTTCCCGATGCGGCCGAAAGCGGGCGCTGTAGGAGGTGCGGCTGAGTTGTACACAACAATGGGGTCTGCAGGGTTCAAGGCTTGCTGCGCATGAGCCGTACCTGCAAAGAGCATTAGAATGCCGATAAGTAAGTGTACAGTTCTTTTCATAAAAGAATTATAAATTATTGGACAATCGGGGTTGAACCCGGTAATTAGCCGAAATAGAAAATAATAACCCAAAGCACTTCGTGCAGGTCAGATCAGAGGAGATGGTAAAATTAGAATGGAGCAGACGAGAAATCGGTCAACTCTCAAGATTGGCTTTTATGTAGGATGAGGTTAGGAATTATATCACACTATGAAGCTCTCTTACGTCGATAGATAAGGAATAAGCCTAGTGTACTCGGTTCAAGTTCCAAAAGTAAGTGTATATTTTTACAGTTGGATACTTTTTTAGTGAAAATCTGTTTTTTGACGGTGAATGATATAAATACGTTCGTGAAACAAAAAAACGCAACAGTAAGTGTAAAAGTTACACGTTAGCTTACTGTGAGCTGCCGTTGCGAACGATCCCATACGGCGGACTGTTTTTTTCTCAGAAAACGGCCGAAACCCTGATACACAGCTACATTCATAAAGACAAAATAAAAAGGGATATAAAATAATTTACTTTTTACCTGCTTTCTGGCCAGCACGTATCCTACTAAAGCCATGCCATAAAAACCAACTTGAGCTATGAGGAATAACCAATATACGAAAATGCCGCCGGCAGCGCAGATAGCAATATTAGTAAGCAGTGCTAACAACAGGCATAATGGTGCAACTGTCCAGCGGGATACACGGTGCGACACATATTGCCAGGTGATCTTTGGGTAACGGAAGAAGTTCAGGAGGTCCGGTAAACGGCTCATAGACTGAAAACCGCCGGCTGCGATACGCACTTTACGTTTATATTCATCTTCCAGGGAGGCGGAAGGCGTTTCCTGTGCATAGGCGTCAGGCGCGTAGGCCACCCGGTATCCTTTCTTATTAATGCCAAAAGAGATCATAAAGTCATCCAGGATCGTATCTGCCGGAATATCCTCATATAAGGCCGTACGTACGGCAAACAGTTCGCCGGCAGCACCCATTACACTATATAACTCTGCGTCCCATTTTTTCAGCAGGGATTCGTATTTCCAGTACATGCCTTCTCCGGCGCCTTCGGCTTCTGCCTGGTCAGCTACGAGTATCTTTTTCTCGCCTGCTACAGCACCGGTATTTTCATCTTTAAAATGACGCATCAGGCAAAGCGCGACGTCTTTATTTAATAATGTGTTGGCGTCAGAGAAAACCACAAAGGGCGTTTTTACGTGTTGCATGGCACGGTTCACCGCCATGGTCTTACCTTTGCGCTCTGGTTCGTAAAGCAGGGTGATACGCGGGTAACTCCTTATTATATTATTGGTATCATCAGAAGAACCATCCGTTACAAAGATGATGTGCATTTTGTCTTCCGGATAATTCAACGAAAGTGTATTCAGGATCTTTTCCCTTATAAAGGCTGCTTCATTATAAGCAGCTACCATAAATGTTACTTCAGGGGTAAAAGGTATATCACCTCCAATATGTTGGGTTTTTACGAAATAGCGACGTATCTTAATTACTATATATAGTAATACACCATAGCCAACATAGCTATAGCAAACAAGAAAAATACTGCACCAGAAAATCAGTGAGATCACAGTCATAGATTAAAGTAGTTAAGGGGTACTCGGAGCGCCTGTAGCGTGTTTACATAACAATCCCATATTGGGTATCCGGAGCAAAAGTAGAATAATTGTGCAGTATTTTCCAAGCAGTGCATGCTACAGTTAAAAAAATAATTCCCTGACCCGCAGGAATATCCGTTCACGATAATTTATAGCGCATTCACCCAGGAAAAGCCACCGTTTACGAAAAACATATGGCGAAATGAATAAAGTATTATATTTTTACATCGTTGTTGTATAAACAAACAATTAAGAAAATTTTACCGCTTGCACTTTATCAATTACTTTTGTACTTTAGTGTAAGTATTTTGAGAAACCATATTTGAGTCATTTCTTTCATATCCCCTGAGAAACTGTTTTTTAGTTCCATAAAACCTTATCCAATTTAAAGCCAACGAAGATAAATTTCTGATACCCTGAAATGGTATTGGATCGATTAGTAATATTAAATTGGTTAAAGGTGAAAAAAACAGTTTTAATTATAGATGATAGTTTACCCATCCGATATTTACTTGAGGTAATGCTAAACAGAACATACAACGTCGTATCAGCATGCGACGGTCTGGCTGCAATGGCTTGGCTCAAGAATGGCAACATCCCCGATCTCGTTATCACAGACCTCCAGATGCCAAACATCAACGGATGGGAACTCATAGAGTTCATGACCGAGAGCAATCTGTACCAGCATATACCTCTAATGGTGCTTTCCGGCGTACACGACACTAAAGAATCTTTTGCAAACATCCGTCCCGGAAATATCAAAACGATCATCAAGAAGCCTTTTGATCCGGTTATCTTACTGGATACAATTGATCATGTATTGAAAGCACAGCATGTCCCTGCTTTCTCTTAGCATATAATTATATTATTATAATCAGTATGTAACCATTAATTCCTTTGTTAGCATGAATACATTTACACCTGAACTGAGCGTATTGAAGAATGCGGCCCCAAAACAGTTTGAAGAACGTGAACAAACACTGCCCCGCCAGATCGTTGCAGACAGTCATATCGTACTGTTCGTAGGGCAACATATTGAAACTCCGGAAATGGAGGACCAGGGGTATAAGTGTTTCTTTGCACAGGATTATGATACCGCCATCGTAACGATCGAACAGCTACAGGCTGTCTTTCGCAGAAAACCAGGCGTGATCATCTACCGGTCTCATACTGATAATCATAAAGGACTGAATGCCTGGAAACAATTTTTCCAGCAGGAGAGTGGCTGTGCAAGCATACCATTTCTACTCTACACAGATCATGTAAGCCCCGAGATGAAAGCAGCTGCAAAGCAGTATCCTTTCATCGATGAAATTATCACTGACAAGTGTCTACCGAAATTAGCGTCGAAAGTAACCTTCATCAATAAATTCAAACAACTGAACGCATTCCCTCCGCTGACAGTTGTAGGCGGTACTGCGCAAAGAAGGAATCCTAAGCGCACTATCAATGCTGTATTGAAAAGAACGTTTGATATTACTGTTGCGGGCGCCGCGCTCATCGCGATAAGCCCTGTCTTATTCGTTATTGCTGCGATTATTAAGTTTGAATCCAGAGGCCCCATCTTTTATGCTGCACGACGCGCAGGTAAAAATTACCAGGTGTTCAAATTTTATAAATTCAGAACAATGGTAGCTGATGCTGACAAGAAATTGCAACAGCTGCAGCACATGAACCAGTACAAAGGCGGTGACGGTCCCGTTTTTTACAAGGTGTCCAATGATCCTCGCGTAACGCGTTTCGGCTCCTTTCTGAGAAACTCAAGTCTTGATGAACTCCCGCAACTTTTTAATGTATTAAAAGGAGATATGTCTCTCGTTGGTAACAGACCCTTACCGTTATATGAGGCATCGACACTGACTACTGACGAATGGGCACAGAGATTTCTTGCTCCGGCCGGTATCACCGGACTGTGGCAGATCAGCAAGAGAGGAAAGAAAGAAATGTCAGCTGAAGAAAGGATTGCGCTGGATATAGATTATTCCAATCAGCATAGCTTCGGGTATGACATGTGGATTATGGCCAATACCCCCAAAGCCTTAATACAAAAAGATAATGTGTAATGCTTTTTACGATTGAACTTATTATACTGATATATCTGGGGGCTTGCGTGTTTTATAATTTCCTTTTTGCTGTAGCAGGACGCCTGTTTCCAAAGAAAGACAAAACTGCAGCCGATACACTGTCACACAGCAGGATCGCCATTCTGGTACCTGCTTACAAAGAGGATGAGGTCATCCTTTCCGTTGCGCAGAGTTATGCATCGCTGGACTATCCGGCTGATAAATACGAAGTGATCGTTATTGCAGACTCTCTGCAGCCTGCAACGATCGTTACCTTACGTGCTGAGGGTATTACCGTAATACCTGTATCTTTCAATAAAAGCACAAAGGCCAAGTCACTGAACGCCGCCTTTGCCCAGCTGCACGATGATAAATACGATATGGCCGTGATCGCTGATGCGGACAATATCCCTGCAAGAGATTTCCTGAAGAGAGTGAATATTGCCTTTCAACAAGGGTATCATGCTATACAGGCACAACGTGTGGCAAAAAATCTGGATTCGCCATTCGCTATTCTGGATGCGGCCAATGAAATGATCGCTAATCACATCAACCGCAAAGGGGCTAACGCCCTCGGGCTCTCTGCCTCCATCATCGGTTCTGGTATTGCATTCGAATACCAGCTGATAAAACAGGCGCTGAAGGAGACGGAAGCAACAGGCGGTTTCGATAAAGTGCTGCAGCAATTGCTGGTAGATAAAGGATACAAGATCCACTACCTGGAGTCAGCACTGATGTTTGATGAAAAAGTAGAGAACGCAGCTGCTTTCGAGAATCAGCGCAAACGCTGGTTGTCCAGTCAGCTGGTATACCTGCGTCAGTACTTCCTGAGAGGCTTCCGCGCACTGCTCAAAGGCCGTATAGATTACTTCTACATGGCCGTAGGACAGAACATGCTGCTGCCCCGTATGCTGTTGCTGGCAGGCGTATTCTTTATGACATTCATTTACCTGATACTGGGACACTACCTGACCGTTCCTTTTTATGCCTGGGCCATCACATCCGGCGCGTTTATTGTCAGTATGCTGTTACCGTTACCGGGTAAGTTCTACTCAAAATATCTGCTCACCGTTATACTGAATCTGCCGCGTGTGGTAGGTATCATGCTGGCGCTGGTGTTTAAGCTCAAAGGCGCTAACAAGACCTTCATTCATACAAAACATTCCAAAACAAGTATCGATAACCCCCTGGTCAATGTCGCAGGAAAATAACATAGCACCGCTGGTTTCCATCGTAACGGTCAACTACAATACCACTGCCGTTACCTGTGAATTGTTGCACTCCATCAGCAGCAACAGTTATCGCAATGTGGAAGTGATCGTTGTGGATAATGCATCCAGAGAAGATCCAACGGAAGCACTGCAGGCTGCATACCCCGCTGTTAAAGTGATCAGAAGCGCGACCAATAAAGGATTTGCCGGTGGTAACAACCTCGGTATCGTAGCCGCTACAGGCGAATATATCTTCCTCGTGAATAACGACACCGAATTCACAGATGGCCTGATCGAAGGCCTGCAGGAAGTGTTCCTGTCCCATCCTGATGCAGGTATGGTGAGCCCCAAATTTCACTACTACTTTCATAAAGGTACCATCGAATATGCCGGTTATCAGTCGGTAGATGTATTCACCGGCCGTAACAGCATGATCGGTTGTAAAGAAGCCGATCAGGGCCAGTACGACCAGCTTTCCGCTACCAACTACGCACATGGCGGTGGTATGATGACAACCGCTGCCGTATTGAAGGAAGTGGGACTCATGCCGGAAGTATATTTCCTCTACTACGAAGAGTTTGACTGGTGCGAGCAGTTCAAACGTAAAGGTTATAAGATCTACTATCAGTATAAGTCACTTATCTATCATAAAGAATCAATGTCCACGGGTAAGAACAGTCCCTTAAAGACGTATTACCTCACCAGGAACAGAATCCTGTTCATGCGTAGGAATGTGGCATTACCGAACCGAATCATCTTTTTACTGTACCTGACCTTGTTTACCATTCCGAAGAATACGTTGCAATTCCTGCTCAAACGTGAGAAGGAACACTTAAAGGCTTTCTGGAAAGGCATTATGTGGAACGTAAAACATCGTCAATTAAATCTAATACCATGTGTGGCATAGCAGGGTTTATTGATTTCTCCAAAAAAGCCAGCCTCCCCGTGCTGAAAGACATGACAGATGCATTGCTGCATCGTGGTCCGGATGATGGTGGTTATGAAGTGTATGAACACCCCAATGCATTGATCGGACTGGGCCAGCGCCGCCTGTCTATTCTTGACCTTTCCAGTGGCGGTCACCAGCCCATGCACTATAAACAATACACCATGATCTTTAACGGTGAGGTGTATAATTTTAAAGAGATCCGTCACGAACTGGAACAAAACGGTTATCATTTTAGTTCTTCCAGTGATACGGAAGTACTGATCAAAGGATACGATTGCTGGAAAGAGAAGATCGTAGACCGTTGTATCGGTATGTTCGCTTTTGTGATCTATGACAAGGAAGAACAACAGGTGATCTTCTGCCGTGACAGAGCGGGCGTAAAACCACTTTACTACTACTGGCACAACAATGTGCTGCTGTTCGCTTCAGAACTGAAAAGCTTCAGCCGTTTCCCCGCCTTCGAAAAGAAGATCGACGTGAACGCTGTATCGCTGTTTCTGCAATACAGCTATATTCCTGCGCCGTACACGGTTTTCGAACATACGCATAAACTGAAACCGGGACATTTCATGCATCTGTCCCTGACCAATAAAGCGCTGACCACTTCAGAATACTGGAGCGTACTGGATGCCTACCGCCAGCCGCTGACAGATATGTACGAAGGCGACATCATCCGTCATACCAAAGAACTGATGGAAAGTGCGTACCGTTACAGAATGGTGGCCGATGTTCCTGTCGGTGTATTCCTGAGTGGCGGTTATGACAGCTCCAGTGTGGCCGCTATCCTGCAGGCCTCTTCCGGCAGCCGTCTGAAGACCTTTACCATCGGTTATAAAGAAGCCGCATTCGACGAGTCTAAAGAGGCAAGAAGGATCGCGCAGCATCTGGGAACTGATCATACAGAATGGATCGTGGGTCCTTCTGATGCAAAGAATATCCTGGAACACCTGCCGGAGATTTATGACGAACCCTTCGCAGATAACTCTACGGTACCTACTACGCTGGTCAGCCAACTGGCCGCTCAGCAGGTAAAAGTGGTGCTTTCCGCAGACGGTGGTGACGAGCTCTTCGCAGGCTATAACAAATTCAATCAGTCCCTGCAGTATACTGAACGTTTCCCTAAATCCATACAGGGAATGGTCAGCAAGGTGATGAATATGGTAGATCCTGCCAGCATCCCTTACTTCAATAAACAATACAACTTTGCCAGCCGTTATGAGAAGATGAAGCTCATATGGAAATCCGGCAAATCGCAGCAGGCATTGAAATATATCAGCCAGTACATTACAGAGTCGGAAGCGGCGAATTATCTGGGTGGAGCACACTCCACTTATAAAACGAACTTTGATATGAACGGGGAACTGAATAGTATCAATGATCCGCTGAACCGCTTACTGTCTGTAGACTACAAGACGTTCCTGGTTGATAATAACCTGGTAAAGGTAGACAGGGCGACCATGTCTGTCAGCATAGAAGGCCGCGAGCCAATGCTGGACCACAGACTGGTAGAGTTCCTGGCGAAAGTGCCGGCGCATATCAAAGTGAAGAATAAGATCAATAAGTACATCCTGAAAGAGATCGTACATCAATATATCCCTAAAACATTAATGGACCGTCCAAAACGTCCGTTTATCGCTCCGCTGACGCACTGGTTTAAGGATGAGCTGAAAGAGCAGATGGAATACTATCTGTCTCCGGCTAAACTGAAACAGACCGGTATATTTGATCCTTCACATATCGAAACACTAAAGCAGAACTACTTTAACGGCGGAAAAGTGAGTCACCAGAAACTCTGGAACATCCTCGTATTCCAGTTATGGTACAGCAGGTGGATGGAACAATTGTAAGCAGATGGAAGCGACAAAAAAGATCAGGGTTTTACAAACCATCCGCCAGGGTAAGATCGGAGGCGGTGAGAGTCATGTGCTGGACCTCGTACGTTATCTTGACAAAAGTCTGTTTGAGCCGGTAGTACTGTCCTTTACGGATGGTCCGATGATCACTTCCCTTTCCCAGATGGGAGTGCCCGCTCATGTCATTCATACAGAACGCGCTTTTGATATTGGCGTCTGGAAAAAAGTAAAACAGTTCCTGAGAGAGCAACGCATGGATATCGTACATGTACACGGTACCCGTGCCAATACGAACGTACTCTGGGCAGCCCGGTCCCTCGGACTGCCAGTGATCTATACCATTCACGGATGGTCTTTTCATGACAGCCTGCCGACCTGGAACAGGAAGGCGCGTATCCTGGCTGAAAAGTTCATTACACAACGCACCCGGCTCAATATTACGGTATCTGATTCCAATCATCAGACCGGCGTAAAGGAATTTGGCCGTTTTAAGTCCACTGTAGTGAAAAATGGCGTTAACCTGGACAAGTTCAACAGTAACGGCATTTATCCCGATATAAAGGCTGCCTATGGCATCCCTGCACATCACCTGGTAATTGGTTATATTGTGCGTATCACGGAACAGAAAGACCCCCTTGGCATGCTGAGGGCCTATGCGAAGGTCTGCGCCAACTTTCCGGATATTACCTTGTTAATGATAGGAGAGGGCGATCTGAAAGCCGAAGCAGTGGGCCTGGCAAAAGAACTGGGGATTACGGACAGGGTCGTTTTTGACAATTTTCGTCAGGACGTGCCTGCTGTATTGCATGCAGTAGATATTTACTGTCTGCCTTCACTCTGGGAAGGTTTCCCTATTGGCGTACTGGAGGCGATGGCGATGTCTAAGGCAGTGGTTGCTTCTGATGTGGATGGCACCCGTGAAGCAGTAGAACACGAAGTGACCGGACTATTGGTACCTCCAAAAAATGAAACTGCCCTGGCCAATGCCCTGAAAAGACTGATACAGGACAAGACACTGCGTACACAATTGCAGGAAAATGCAGGCAAATGTGTGAAAGCAAACTTTGATGTACGGGATATGACCCATAAAATTGAAACGGTGTACCAGCAAGTGCTGGCGCCATTGTAATATTCTTAAACTTTACGCATGAAAATCAGAAATCCCCAATCCCGTTTTGACCTGGACATTAAAAAGACGGACAGGGTACTAGAGGTTGGAGGCGGCCACAATCCGCACCCAAGGTCGAATGTTGTGGTAGACAAATACGTAGATGACAATACACATCGTAGTGGAGATATAAAAGTGCTGAAGAACCAGCAGTTCATGAATGCTGATGGTGAAAACCTGCCGTTCAAGGACAAAGAGTTTGATTATGTGATCTGTAATCACGTGCTGGAACATGTAGAAAATCCGCATTCATTTCTCAAGGAACAGTTCCGTGTAGCAAAGAGAGGGTATATGGAAACGCCTTCTCTGCTGGGTGAACATCTGTATCCGAAGAAATCGCACAAATGGGTGCTGCTGGAAGTAGATAACAAGGTCGTAATGGTAGATAAGGAAAGGATCGCTTTCCCTACCAGCTTTGACTTTGGTGACCTGTTCCTGGAATACCTGCCTAAAGCGTCCATTGGTTACAAGATCATGGAAAGAACGCATCCTAATCTGCATACCATGCGTGTAGAATGGGAAGGTAGTTTTGACTTCATCGTCAATCCGGATGATAAGGATATTCTCAAATACTTCGAAGAGCCATGGACACGTGAAATGGTATTGCATTATTTCCCACAGCGTTCGCTGGGTAAGGAACTGGCAGAAGCCACACGTGCTTTCACAGATATCTGCAGAAGTATTATCCGTTCAAAAGTGCTGAAAAGAGTTTAGTATAAACAGGATTGTTTTAAAGGAGCGAAGCCCCGGGATCATTCCCGGGGCTTCCTTATTTTACAGTTAGGATAATACTTATTAAAACAAAAGATGCCAGTTTATACCGGCATCTTTTGTTTTAATAAGATAAGTTCAATGTTAAGGAAGATCACTTCACCAGTTTCAGTTTGCCTGTCACTTTGCTCAGCAGGATTTGACATTCTGCCCATCCCAGTTTCACGATATCATTCAATGTGAACGGTACGTATTTTTTCAGCATATAATAGCCAACGACCACACAAATGATCATATTCAACAGTGAACCAAAGGCCACCCAACGCACGTCATGGAACAAAAGGATAAAGACGATATCACCGATGACGTTGAGCACCAGTTTCAGGAAGTTTTTATAGAAGTTGGTCAGCGGACGGTTGATCATATCCAGCGCCACGCCTATAAAGCGGTCAATAGGGTAGAAGATGGCGCAAAGCAGGAATATTCTCACTACGTCCGTGGCCGGGAGATAAGCTTTATCTGCCAGGATAATGATCAGTGGTTGCGTGAAAATGATCAGTCCTATAATAAAAGGAATGATCACGATACTGACTACTCCGGTATATCGGGAGAATGCCCGGGATACGCCCGCCCAGTCATTCCTGTTAGCAGCTCCGGACAGTGTGGGCTGAGCAGTAGCAACGAAGCTGCGGAGGATAATTTCTATTACTTCCATGAACTTCTGCGGGATGCTGTAGATCGCTACGGCTGCAGGACTGATCATTGTACGGATGAGGAAGTTATCGGAATAATTGAGGAAGCCGGAAGAGATCATACTGCCGACGATCAGCCATCCGTATTTCACGAGTACGATTACCTGTTTTTTAGTGCTGTACACTACCTGGCGGACCTTCGTCCAGCCTTTTATCAGCGTAAAGCAGCTGGTAGCCGCTAATCCGGCCATATAGGCGAAAAGTACGTGTGGCAGCGTGACGGTGCTAAAGAAGTGAAAGGCGAGTATCAAAACCAGGAAACCGCCGTTCTGCCAGAAGCGGACCTGTAATATTTTATCAAAACGATGTTCAGCCTGCAGGAACCAGCTGGCAACGTTGAAGGGTACTGATACGACCATCATGACACCGAGCCAGCGCATAAAAAAGCGCCATGTTTCATCAAATTGTCCGTATAAGGCGACACCGACGATCAGATTGAGGAGCAGATAAATACCGGTCAGAACAAGCACCAGGTACCAGGCGCTTCCGGCCACTTCCTTGCCAGTCTTCTCATCCGAGCCGGTATAGAACTTAATGATGCCTGATTGTAATAAAGCGGTACGGATCTGGTCTAGCACAGTATATGTCCCGATGAATAAAACCCATTCCCCAAAAGCAGAAAGAGACAGTAAACGAACGAGAATCGCAAAGGATAATACATTAAGAAAAGCAGAGACGAGGTTACCTAATAAGGAGTGAAAATGCCTGTTGTTAATTACCGATAATAATTTAAATCCCATGTATATGATATAAAACCAGTGAATTGAAATTTTCTGCGGTCTTTTTAACAGGATAAGGTTATTTGGGGAGTATGTTCCTCGGATGCAATATTACCATAATGCAAAAGTTTGACAAAATTTAATTTCCGACAGTCCCATCAATATAATATTTTTTATGATATTATATATTAGTTTTTTTAATGCTTTATAATTAACTTTAATTACATATTAAAAATATTTTATTTGACAAATAAAAATATTGTACTTTGCCGTCGGATCTTGAAAAATACTGAAGAAGTAGAAGATTATCAGATGATTGGAACTCACCAGTAAAGAAATAATCAGACAGACGCCCTTATGAACTGACTTGTGCTGCAAGACGCGACTTTGAAGACTACCTTTTTTTCGGGACAACGTACACGTTTACATCCAGCGTGCTTTAGCCTCTTTCAACTGAATTCTTTGTCATTTTTTTAGGTACGGGGATAGGCCCCGCAAGCACACCATATAATTTTGAAAAACCTGACTGATGAAACATTTGTACACTATTGCTATGTTCAGAAAGTTAGCTGCTTGCCTTGCAGTTATGCTGATCACAACTCTAACAGTCACCGCACAGCAAACTGCGGTCTCCTTAGCCGGAACAAAGGTTACAAATTCCGGAGGTTATTATGAATATGTTCCACCATCCTATGCTGCCAGTAAGGATTCTTTTCCTTTACTGATCTTCATTCATGGGATAGGCGAACTGGGTAACGGTACAAGCAACCTGCCCGCGGTACTCAGAAATGGCGTACCTAAACTCATTGATAAAGGACTGTTTCCCGCCTCTTTTACAGTAGGTGGTAAATCGTTTTCATTTATCGTCGCTTCCCCTCAGTTTAAGAACATTCCCAGCCCGATGGACGTGCTGAGTCTTGTTAATTATCTGAAAGGCAAATTCAGAATTGATAGTAAACGTATATATGTAACGGGATTGAGTATGGGAGGTGGCGCCACCGAAGATTTCGCGAGCGCTAATGACTCCTATGCACAAATCCCCGCTGCCGTTGTAGCTGTTGCCGGTAATATGAACCCTCAGCAGATCACCAACGCACCAAAAGTAATGGCGAAGAACGATGTGCCGGTTTGGTTCCTGCACAATGAGAACGACCCGGTCGTTCCTTCCCAGTACTCAAAGGACTGGACCTCCATGATGGACTCCTATAAACCCAGTCCCACACCTCAGCCTAAACTCACTATCTTCAACGCTTCCGGTCACGATGCCTGGTCCAAAGCCTATGATCCTTCTTATAAAGAAGATGGTCTGAACGTCTATGAATGGATGCTGCAATATCAGAAGGGTGGTAAAGTAACCACGCCATCCAAACCCAATACCGGTAATAAGAGAGTCAATGCCAAACCAAACATTGGTAATGGTATGTACTATCCTGATGCGATGAGCGCTTTTAACCTGAATCCCGGTGATACATTATGTATTCCTGCGGGTGACTACGAGTTTATTCAACTTGGAAGCCTCGTAGGTACAGCTGCTAAGCCTATCGTCATCACCAACTGTGGTGGTGTGGTAAGAACAGGTATCAAGACATTAAAAACCGACGTGTCATTCAATATCATGGGTGGCAAGTTCCTGCACATCACCGGTTCCGGTACGCCTGGTGTAGAATATGGTTTTGATATTAACGGCCGCAACCTGCTCGGTATAAAAATGCAGGGTATCTATCTTGGCTCAGGTAGTTCTGACATCGATATACATAACTTCTACGTGCATGATGTAGGCTCCTTTATGGTAGCCAAAACCACGCAGGATTGTACAAATCCGCAGTTCTGGGAAGGCAAATACGTCATGAAGAACGTCAAGATTCACCATATTAAAGGCCGTTATTCCGATTACGAAGGTTTCTATATCGGTAACACGCATTATGTAATGGATTACCTGCTTTGTCAGGGTATCAAATCTCACCATATCCAGGACCTGGAAGTGTATGATAACGACCTTCAGTATATGGGCCAGGATGGTATCCAGATCTCAATGTGTGACCTGGGTGAAAATAAGATCCACCATAACATTGTACGTAACTACGGTACTACCAAACTCGACGCACAGAGCTATGGTATGCTGATGGGCGGTGGTTCCCGTGTAAAACTGTACAACAACGTAATTGATAACGGTTACCTGCCCGGCATCGCCCTGTTTGGCTCAGGTATTTCCTATGTATACAACAACGTTATTTCCAACGTTGAGAACGGTGAAGGTATCAACGTATCAGATAAGCTGATACTGGAGCCTGTAACCGGTTATATCTACAATAACACGATCTACAACACCGGTAATACCGGTATTAAAATATACGCTTACCTGACCACCATCGGTCACAAAGTGTATAACAACCTGGTGATCGAAAAGGCGGCAGGTGGTAGCTATCCAACGGATGGTCTTTATATCAGAGGGGCACAGAATATCAAGTTCGACTACGGTAACAATATGTTCTCCACCAGTGCGAATGCTGGTAAAGTGGTGACCAATATAAATAGTGGTGATTTTCACCTGACGGCTGCATCAACTGCGGTAGATGCCGGTAAGACTGTGGCTGACCTTGGACTGATCACTGATAAGGACGACCTGAAACGTCCGGTAAATGGTGGTTATGATGTGGGCGCCTATGAATATCAGTTACCAAAAGCGCCATCAACCGGTAACGTTAAACCAACCTCTAACGCGGGTAAAGACATTACGATCACCTTACCTACCAATACTGTCACCCTGGATGGTACCGGTTCTACCGATACCGACGGTAAGATCAGCAAATACCTCTGGACAAAACAAAGTGGTCCTGTTGGCGGTACTATCACCAACAACGCAACTGCAAGCACCAGTGTAACCGGTCTCACAGCAGGTACTTACATTTTCACCCTGACCGTGACAGATGATAAGTCGGCAACTGACATAGACAGCGTAACGGTGAAAGTAAATGCAGCTGCTGCCAACAAGCCGCCTGTATCTAACCCGGGTTCCGCGGTGATCATCACACTGCCAACCAATACAGTTACCCTGGATGGTACTGGTTCTGCTGATGGCGATGGTAAGATCAACAAATATGAATGGAAGAAAGTAAGCGGCCCTGCTGCTGGTACGATCACTACTCCGGCAGCTGTGAAGACCACTATTACCGGTCTGACAGCGGGGGCATATGTCTTCTCACTGACAGTAACGGATGATAAGCAGTCTGCTAACACATCAACAGTAAGCGTAACTGTAAATCCTGCTGCTAACAAAGCGCCTGTAGCGAATGCAGGTAAAGCTGTAAATATTACCTTACCAACGAACAGCGCAACCCTGGATGGTAGTGCCTCCACTGATGCGGATGGTAAGATCAGTAAATACGAATGGAAGAAAGTAAGTGGTCCTGCAACAGGTACGATCACTACGCCGTCAACTGTGAAGACCACTATCACTGGTCTGACAGCAGGTACTTATGTATTCTCGCTGACAGTAACTGATGATAAACAAACTGCCAATACTGCAACGGTGACCGTAACCGTAAATCCTGCCACTAACAAATTACCGGTAGCGGTACCAGGCAATGCGCAGACCATTACCCTGCCGACCAACAGTGTAACAGTAGATGGTAGTGCCTCCACTGATCCGGATGGTAAGATCACCAAATACCTGTGGCAGCGTATGAGTGGCCCGAATGATGTGACTATCGGTAATGCTTCAGCAGTGAAGACCACCATCTCCGGTATGATAGCAGGTACTTATGTATTCTCGCTGAGCGTGGCGGATGATGATGGTGCTGTTTCTTCTGCGAATATCACCGTAACTGTCAATCCGGCTGCTAATAAAGCACCGGTAGCAAACGCAGGTAGTGCGCAGACCATCACCCTGCCGGTAAGCACCGTCACACTGGACGGTAAAGCGTCCACCGATCCGGATGGTTCCATCGCGAAATACGAATGGAAGAAAGTAAGCGGTCCTGCAACAGGTACGATCGCGACGCCGGCTACTGTGAAAACAGCTATTACCGGACTGACAGCAGGTACCTATGTATTCTCCCTGACAGTAACTGATAACAGGCAGGCAACCAGCACATCCAATGTGACGGTGAAAGTAAATCCTGCACCAAATAAAGCGCCTGTAGCAAATGCAGGTAGCGCTCAGACCATCACACTGCCAACCAATACCGTAACACTGGATGGTAAGGCTTCCAGCGATGCAGATGGTTCCATCAGCAAATATGCATGGAAGAAGGTGAGTGGTCCTGCAACAGGCACGATCGCGACGCCTGCAGCTGTGAAAACGGCCATCAGCGGACTGACAGCTGGTACTTATGTATTCTCCCTGACAGTAACTGATAACAGTGGTGCCGCTGCTACGGCCAACGTAACCGTGACAGTTAACCCTGCGCCAAATAAAGCGCCTGTAGCAAATGCAGGCAGCGCAGTGACGATCACATTGCCAACCAGCACTGTCACCCTCGATGGTAAAGCTTCCAGCGATGCAGATGGTGCTATCGCCAAATATGCATGGAAGAAAGTAAGCGGTCCGAACGGAGGCGCTATCACAACGCCTGCTGCTGTGAAGACCACTATTACAGGTCTGATAGCAGGTACTTATGTATACTCCCTGACAGTCACTGATAATAACGGCGCATCTGCTACCGCGAATGTGACCATAACCGTAAAAGCGGCTCCGGCAGCAAATAAGAAACCTATTGCAAATGCAGGCCCGGACGTGACGATCACACTGCCGGAAAACTCCGCACTGCTGGATGGTTCCCTGTCAATGGACCCTGATGGTAAGATCGCCAAGTACGAATGGTATAAAGTGAGTGGCCCGAACGGTGGTACGATCAAAGTGAAAGACGCCGCGATCACGACTGCACAGCTGCTGATCGAAGGTACTTATCTGCTGGCCCTGCAGGTAACAGACAACTCCGGCGCGACAGATATCGATACCATGAAACTGGTAGTGAAAGCAGCGCCGCCTGCGGTAAATGCACCACCGGTAGCAAGAGCAGGAAACGATATCACTGTAAGACTGCCGGTAAATAGTGTGATCCTGAACGGTGCAGCGTCTTCTGATCCTGATGGTATCGTGACCAACTACCAGTGGCTGAAGATTTCCGGTAAAGATGTACACTTCTCGAACGCAACCGGTATCATCAATGTAGTATCTGGCCTGACACCAGGCACCTATGTGATCGAACTGCAGGTAACCGATAATAAGAACGCCAAATCCAGCGACAGACTCACCATCACGGTGCTGGCAGCTGAAAACAGCGATGGTAAACCGCCTGTTGTACTGACACAGGGCGATCTGACGCTCAGACTGCCAAATGCAAGTATGAAGGCTGATGGTAGCAGGTCTTATGCGAATGGCGGTAGTATCAGCACTTACGCATGGAAACAGGTATATGGTCCGCTGCAGGCAACGATCGCATCACCATCTGCTAAAGCAACAGATATCTCTGGCATGAACTTCCCGGGTAGTTATGTATTCGAACTGACCGTTACAGATGATAAGAAACAAAGCAGCCGTGCTACGTTCGAAGTAACCGTGCTCGAACCAGGTGGAGACGCCTTCGTACCTGAGATCACGACTTATCCGAACCCGGTTGTTACTGCGCTGACGTTCAAACAACGCATGAAGAACTCCAGCCAGGGTACTATTACCATCTTCAACATAGCAGGTAAAGCAATGAAGAGCTATAACCTGCCAGCAGGAGAGAACATACAGCAAACCCTGGATGTGTCCACATTACCGATCGGTACTTATATACTGCAGGTCGTGTACAAAAACAACAATTACAAGTGGAGCACCAAGTTTGTGAAGAGCGAATAAATGGTCATCACCTAAGCCAATTATAGTGCGCAACAAGCGCTAAAAAACAGAGGCTGGACTTTTAATAAGTCCAGCCTCTTTACTTTTTGGGAGCTGATAGCGCAACAGCTACCTGGTAGATCATACACCGCTTTCGCTTAGCGTACCCTTTCCCATAATTTCGTTTCGATATTGTATTGTTTCAGCACTTTGGCCGGATTACCGCCCACTACGCTGTAGGCAGGCACATCTTTCGTGACTACGCTTCCCGCGGCCACTACGGCATGTTCCCCGATCCTGACGCCAGCCGTAATAACGGCATTGGCGCCGATCCAGCTATCTGCGCCTATATAGATCTCACCGGTAGAGCAGGGCTGCAAGCCAATAGGGATACTGATATCCTGGTAGCCATGGTTCAGACCTGACATGACCACGTTCTGTGCGATAATTACATTGTCAGCAATAGTTACCGGTCCGATGATCACATTACCCATACCTACCTGTACACGGTCGCCGATATTCACCGCGCCCATGCCGTTATTGACCGTAGCAAAGTCTTCGATAACGGACCCCGCTCCGAGGGAGAAGGGATTGAAAGGGAAGACGTCCAGCCGGGTATAACGGCGTACAATTGCGCCTTTACCTCTTTTATGTATAAAAGGGTTCACGATCCAGCGTATCCACAGCCGGGGTTTTGCCTGGTTTTTAGGCATGATCATGCGGTGGGCGAACTGTTTGAGGGCAGGATTGCTTTTAATCCTTGTTTTCAGACTTGTAAGTGTGCTCATCTGGTCAAGCGGTATTTAATATTGCCTCATAAATAGCAGTTACGGAGTTTTCCCAGCTATGGGACCTGGCAAAGGCGATCCGTTGCTCCTGCAGCGCCGTACTGTCGTCTGCAAGGGCCTTACTGATCAGCGTAACATACTCATTTGCATTCCGGGCAAGATAAGTGTGAGAATCAAAGAATTCCATCGTTCTGGTGGCAGTCGCCACAACCGGCTTCCCTAAAGCCAGGTATTCGTCTATTTTCAAGGGGTAATTGCCGACAGTCAGTACATTCACCTGCTGTGGATTGATACATATATCAAACGCCTTGATATAGGCGGGTAGTTCTTTCAGTTCCTTTCTGCCCAGGAAGTGCACATTGGGTAGCTGGTGTAACACGGATTTCTGAAAAGTCTCATCTTCAGGCCCAACCAGCACCACTGACCAGTCCTTCCTTTCCCTGGCGATATGTTCGATAATACCCGGGTCAAGCCTGTGTGCGTTCAGGGCGCCCACATAACCGATAACAGGCCCTTTAATGCCGTCCAGATCACCGGGAATGGCATATCCCTGTGTAACGTCAAACAGACTGAGGTCACAGCCTTGTCCAACATAATAACTGTTCGGATTATATTTTTTAAGAATATCTGTCAGGTAATTGGAGTTCGCCACCGCTATATCCGCCTTGGCGATATGTAAAGGTTCGATCTTTTCGCCGTGTTTTTTCCAGTAATCCACGCCCAGCAGGTAGTCCCTGCTATAGTAGATATAAGTAGCAGGTTTCAGCAGCTCTTTCATGTAAAAACCACGGAAAATATCGTTATCATTGAAGAGGATCACATCTTTGAACCCCAGTTCATCCATCGCTTCTTTGATACTTGCAGCAAACTTCCTGTTGTTCCGTTTGTTTAACCAGGAGAAGAGAGGCGAAGCAGGCGCCGGTAACCAGTTGATGGATTCAAGGACCGCAGAAGGATAATAGCTCCAGAGATTTTCCCGTACAGGTACGATCGAAGGCTCTTTTTTCTGTATGGTCTTAAGGTGATAAGCGACGTTGGGATCATCCTTCTGTTGCAGGATGGTGCTTCTGTCAAGCGGAGAGTTTACATATAACACGCGGTTATGGCGCGCAAATTGTAAAGCTATATTCTTACAATTACTTCCTATTGGGGTATACCACTGTTGTAATCCAATGATAACTATATCCCGATTCCTGATAAGTGACACTGCAGTTAAGAATTATGGTGATATAATTGCTTATCGAGGTCTACATGGGAGCATGGCTAAAAACAAGTCAAATATAGCTACTTTTTTTACATTATAGAAAAGCAGCAGTAAAAGATAAAGAGAACTTTAATGTTATGACTTCAAAACACATACCCGAAACAATTGACATCAGGCAACTGACCCCGGAAGACTATCTCGATCTGAAAGAATCCATGGTATCGGCTTATGCAGATATGGAAGGCAGCTATTGGCGGGAACCTACTATCCGCAGACTTGTAGAGCTTTTCCCGGAAGGACAGATCGCCGTTACCGTGAATGATAAAGTGGTTGGTTGCGCACTTTCTATCATCGTTGATTATGGAAAATTTGGTGACGAACACACCTACGAACAGATCACCGGATATTACACGTTCAGTACACATGACCGTAAAGGCGACGTATTATATGGCATAGAAGTTTTTGTACATCCTGATTACCGTGGCCGCAGACTGGCCCGCAGATTATACGATGCCCGCAAGACCCTCTGTGAACGTCTCAATCTGCGTGGTATCGTAGCTGGTGGGCGTATTCCGAATTATCTGAAATATGCGGAAGAAATGTCGCCCAGGGACTATATCGAAAAGGTACGCGATAAGGAAATCTATGATCCTACATTGACCTTTCAGTTCTCCAACGACTTCCAGGTAAAAAAGATCCTCAAGAATTATCTGCCGCACGACGAGTCTTCCATGGGCTTTGCCACGCTGCTGCAATGGTATAATATCTACTATGAGAAAGATCACGATACCATCAGATACAACAAATCTACCGTGCGTATAGGGCTCGTGCAATGGCAGATGAGGGACTATGGTAGTTTAGATGGCTTCCTCCAGCAGGTGGAATACTTTATTGACGCCGTCAGTGATTATGGTTCTGATTTCGTCGTATTCCCTGAACTGTTCAATGCGCCTTTAATGGCAGAATTCAATCAGATGGATGGCGCCGCAGCTATCAGGGGCGTGGCCCAATATACCGAACAGCTCAGAGACCAGTTTATCAAACACGCGGTGTCTTACAATGTAAATATCATTTCCGGCAGTATGCCGATCCTTATCGGAGATTCACTGTATAACATCTGTTATCTCTGCCGCCGGGATGGTACGCACGACTACTACATTAAAATGCATCCAACGCCAAGCGAGGTATATGCCTGGGGTATTAAAGGAGGTGACCAGCTGAAGATTTTTGATACAGATTGTGGTAAAATTGGTATCCAGATATGTTATGATGTGGAATTCCCTGAACCTTCACGCATATTGGCAGAGCAGGGAATGCAAATATTGTTTGTACCTTTCCTCACAGATACCCAGCATGCCTTCAATCGGGTACGCTTCTGCGCACAGGCCAGGGCGATTGAAAATGAGTGTTATGTAGCGATGGCCGGTTGTGTTGGCAATCTGCCCAAGGTGAATAACATGGACCTCCAATATGCGCAGAGCGCCGTGCTCACCCCTTCTGACTTTGCCTTTCCGGTAACAGGCGTCAAAGCAGATGCCACGGCGAATACTGAAATGGTGGTCATCGCAGACGTTGACCTGGTGTTGTTAAAAGAACTCAGCGCATTCGGCAGCGTACAAACGAAGAAGGACATGAGACGGGACCTTTATGAAGTCAAGTGGAAGAAACGTTAAATAGTATAAAAGTTATGGCACACAAGATCAATTTAGCCTTGCAAATCCTTCCTTCTGTTCCCAGTGATCAGGTATACGCGGTAGTGGATGAAGCAATAGCCGTGATACAGGCTTCCGGTCTGAAATACAGGGTTTGTCCTTTTGAAACAGTAATAGAAGGCACCTATGACGAGTGTATGGAAGTAGTAAGAAAGGCACAGGAAGTCTGCTTTAAAGCCGGTGCTTCCCAGTTGCTGGTATATGTGAAGATGCAGATCAAAAAAGATGCTGACGTCAGCATAGAAGATAAAACAGGTAAATATGACTGAGTACTTATCTGAACTGGAAATAGGTCTCCAGTGACAATAATCCAATGATCATTCCGGCAGCAAAACGTATGCACTGTCCATAACTGATACGGATATAGGGCGCAAGCAGGATCATGAATAATGGCGCTGCCTGTGCCACATAACGCGAACTGAAAAGATGCGTCACCTTAAAGCTGGTGGCCAGCATCAGCAGCGTGGCAAACAGGATGAACAGAAAAAATGGTTCCGTACGCCGCTCCATTCCCCGCCAGAAAGCACAATACAGAAAATATAGTGCAATGGTGGTCAGCAATGGCGATATCAGATAGGGGTAGACCTGCATAACTGCTGCCGGGAAGATCTTTTTCAGGGCCCCATTTAGAGGGGCATATTCATAATGCAGCCAGTAATAGTTAGCCGGAAGCAATAAGACATATAGCAGTATCAGCGCGAATAGGGTCAGCCTGTCATAGACAAACCAGGCCGGCGCAATGATCACCGCGATCAACGCACCATAGGCAAATGCCAGTATCCCATGCCAGGGCATTAATCCGCCTGCACTGATGATGGCCTGTTTCGGCGGCATCAATCCTCCCCAGATAAAAAATACCGGTATACAACAGGCCAGCGCCAATCCCATATAAATACACACGATCACCCATTTGCGTCGTTCTCCGGTCGTCTGTAGTAAAAGTAATAATGCAGCAGGGACCATCACCACAAAAGGTGAACGTCCCAATATGGCCAGTCCCAGACTGAAGCCAGCCAGTATACTTAATGTCCATCCCCGCCACCAGCGTTTGGTGGTACGTTCCAGTGCATTTTGCAGCAACCAGACGGAGAGTGTGGCAAATAACATAGGTGGTATTTCCGTCAGGGCCATACCGGCTACCTGCCATACCATCGGTACGGCCATGATATGCAGGGCGGGTAACCAGGTATTGCGTTTCAGCCTGCGCTGCATTTTACGGATGATGGCCGACAGTAGCAGGATGATCAGCAATAGCATAACTGTATTGACAAGCCGTATGCCTGGCGTTTGCAGGTGCGTGAGCGGCTTTAGCGCATAATGTACAAACTGATATAAAGGGCCGGGGGCCTGGTTATCGATATTCAGCAGGAAGGTCCTGCTCAAACCATGTTGCTCCAGGAGATAGACGTTGGGAATGAATAAGGGTTCATCAAACAGTGGGGGCTGTTTATGCAACAGCGTGATGATAAACAACAGGATATATGCGGCAATGCCGGCAATGATCAATATACGTTCCTGTGATCTGGGGTGTCGCATGGTAAACAGATAAAGAAAAAGACCGTTCACAGTGACTGGCGGGCTGCCTGCCGGTATCTGCGAACGGTCTTTACCTTACGATCTTCCGAATACCAGGTAGGCTATCACCAGTGTAAATATGATGTTAAAGGCCTGGGCAATGATAAAGGCCATTGCGGGACGACCATTCTCCATCTTAAAGATATCGGTGAATTTAGTCTCCAGTCCTATACAGGTAAACGCAATTGCGAACCAATATGTTTGCAATTCTTTTAAAGGTCCTTTCGCTGCTGCTACTGATTCCACTGGCAACAGGAAGGAAAACAGGAGGGAAGCGCATATAAACCCAAGTACAAATTTCGGGAAACGGTCCCAGATGGTACGCAGGGTAGGCTTTTCATAACCGGCTTCCTTACGGCTGTACGACCAGTACAGGGAGATAAAGAAGGCGGCCAGTCCGAGTAATACGTTCTGCGAGAACTTCACCAGCGTCGCATATTTCAGTGCTTCATCTCCGAGCATCGTACCCGCGGCCACTACTGCGCCGGAAGTATCGATGGTGCCTCCGAGCCAGGCGCCGGCTACTGCTGGTGGCATATGCGCCCAGGTAGCGATATACGGCATGAACAGCATCATCGGGATCGCAACGATCAATACCAGGGAAATAACGTGTGAGAGCTTTTTATTGTCTCCTTCGATCGCACCTGCGGTGGCGATAGCGGCTGATACCCCACAGATGGATACCGCGCTGGATATCATCATTCTGAATTCATCATCGAGCTTGAGTTTCCGGCAGACCCAGAAACTGAAGTACCACACGGTGAACACAACGGCTACGGATTGTAAGATACCCAGTCCGCCAGCCTTAATAATATCGTCAAACAGCACATTGGCGCCCAGTAGCACCAGGCCGATCTTGATATATAATTCTGTCTGGATCGCGGGTTTCAGCATAGCAGGTACACCCACCAGGTTGCTGATCAGCAATCCAAGGATAAGGCTGAACAATACGACCTCTATCCCAAAATCTTTCAATGTTTTATAACTGGCGATGAACTGTGCCAGTAATGTCACAAAGATGATGAACAGGAGGGAGATGAAGAGTTTGGCTACTTCCACCTTGCCTGTAAAAGACTTGGCAAGCAGCAGACTGCCCAATACCCATAGGAATAAAATACCGGTCTGTTTCCAGATCTCAACACCCGCAAATTGTGCGGTAACAAATGAAGCGTCGTTCCATACCGCAATTTTTGGAAGGACAGGTTTAAGGCCAAATAGCACCAGGCCAATAGTCAGAAATGCAATAATTACAGCAATCCAATCTTCGTGAAGCGTTTTCTTAGGCATGACAAAAAGTTAAGTTTTTCCCCTCGGTGGAAGCAGATTAATTGGTGGTGCCGGCCAAGATAGTAAAAAGAATTTAAGCAAGTGGAAAGAATATATAAGCGAGAATGATCGCTGCCACAATACCTACCACGTCGGCTATCAGTCCGCAGGTCAGCGCATACTTCGTCTTCTTGATATTGACAGAGCCAAAGTAAACAGCCAGTACATAGAACGTTGTTTCCGTAGAACCCTGGATGATACTGGCCAGCCTTCCTACAAATGAGTCCGGGCCATGTGTTTTCAGGATATCTACCATCAGTGCACGGGCTGCGCCACCGCTCAGTGGTTTCATCAGGCCTACCGGCAATGCATCTACAAAGGCGGTATTGACGCCAAGACCGGCAAATAATGCCTTCAGGCCATCCAGTACATAGTCCATACAACCCGTGTTCCTGAATGCGCTGATCGCTACCAGCATGGTCACCAGGTAAGGGATGATGGTAATGGACGTCTGGAAGCCTTCTTTTGCGCCCTCTATAAATACGTCATATACATTGATCTTTTTTATAGCTGCCAGTCCCAGGAAGGCCACCACAACGGCGAATATCACAAATCCGCCTACGAATGCGGTATAAGCAGCAATTTTATCCGGAGGCAGTACCTGCATGGCATAATACAGGCCGGCCAGTAAGATACCGAATACGGCAAAAGTCAGTATGATCGGCGCCTTCAGCAGATTGATACGCTGATACAGCGCTACTGCCAGCATACCGGAGATAAAGGAGATCAGGGTACCTATTAGTGTCGGTATGAAGATATCGGCGGCATTTGAACTACCGGCAGCGATACGTAAAGCGATCACGGAGGTCGGGATCAGGGTGATACCGGCCGTATTCAGCACCAGGAACATGATCTGGGCATTGGTAGCCACTTCCGGTTCGGGGTTCAGTTCCTGTAATTGTTTCATGGCTTTTAAACCGACCGGGGTCGCCGCATTGTCCAGGCCCAGTGCATTGGCGCTGAAATTCATGAGGACAGAGCCCATGGCCGGGTGCTTTTTCGGGATACCCGGGAATAGTTTCGAAAAGAAAGGGTCTACCCAGCGGGCCAGGATACCGATCATTCCACCTTGTTCCCCCACTTTCATGATCCCCAGCCAGAAGGTCATGATACCTGCCAGCCCCAGGGATATTTCCGCCCCTGTTTTGGCGCTTTCAAACATGCCATTCATCACAGTGGAGAATACGGCGGTGTCCTGCAGGAATATGAGGCGGCAAACGGCCACAACAAATGATATCAGGAAGAAGCCTAGCCAAACATAGTTTAATGCCATATATGTGAAATGATTGAACATCAAATCTAATGGCAAAAATTTAATATTAAAAGTAGAAATCTGTGTTATCTCATCAGGCTCACTCTGAGAGACAGTGGGTTGATAGCTAAAAAAGCATTATCTTCGCGCAAATTTTTTCTAAAATGGCGTTACAAGTAGGAATTGTTGGATTACCAAATGTGGGAAAGTCGACATTATTTAATGCGGTGAGCAACAGCGCAAAAGCGCAGGCGAGCAATTATCGTTTTTGCACAATTGAACCTAACGTAGGACTTGTAGACGTACCGGACGAGCGTCTGGCAAAGCTGGAAGAACTGGTAAAACCGGAACGCGTGGTTCCTACCACTATTGAATTCGTAGATATCGCAGGCCTTGTAAAAGGTGCGAGCAAGGGTGAAGGTCTTGGTAACAAGTTCCTCGCTAATATCCGTGAGGTAGACGCGATCGTACACGTGATCCGTTGTTTTGAAGATGAGAACATCCTGAGAGAAGAAGGTGCGATCAATCCTGTGGGAGATAAAGAGATCATCGATACTGAATTACAGCTGAAAGACCTCGAGAGCGTTGAAAAGAAGATCGCGCGTACCGAGAAAATGGCTAAAACAGGTGGTGATCCGAAAGCAAAAATAGAATTCGAGATCCTCAAGAGATGTCAGGCACATCTGGAGCAGGGTAAAAATGTTCGTGAACTCGGTCTGAGCAAAGAAGAGCGCGTAGCGATCGCGGACCTGTTCCTGCTGACAGAAAAACCAGTACTGTATGTGGCTAACGTGGATGAAGCATCCATGCTGACCGGCAACAAATTCTCTGTACAGCTGCAGGAATCTGTGAAAGCAGAAAACGCAACTGTAGTGGTAATGAACAACAGCATCGAAGCCCAGATTTCCGAAATGGAAGACGCAGCTGATAAAGAACTGTTCCTCTCTGAATATAATCTGACAGAACCAGGTCTGAACCGCCTGATCCGTTCTGCTTACAGCCTGCTGAACCTCATTACCTACTTTACCGCTGGTGTACAGGAAGTAAGAGCATGGACCATCCATACTGGTTGGAAAGCGCCACAGGCTGCAAGTGTGATCCACACTGATTTCGAAAAAGGTTTTATCAAAGCTGAGGTGATCGCTTATGCGGACTATGTAAAATATGGTTCTGAATCAGCCTGCCGCGATAACGGCCGTTTACGTATAGAAGGTAAAGAATACGTGGTAAGCGATGGTGACGTAATGCACTTCCGTTTTAACGTTTAAAGATACTTCAGGGTTTTCCCATGAAGGGTACAACAAATCACAGACGTCCCGGGCCTCCCCGGGACGTCGCCTATTTTAAGACATTACTGCTATCGCTTTTTTCCACTCTTCCTCCAGGAGTTTTTTCAACATCCCCATTCTACCCTGTAACGCATATAGTAAGGTCACCGGATAAAACTGATCATGCGTAAAATGGAAATTCATGTAGTAGAACCAGAACCCAAGCCCTAACCAGGGAATAGCCGCCAGTTCCTCTTCATTCAGCGGTCTTTCCGACTGGTAAGCATCCAGGAACGTTGTGAAAGCTGCCTCCATCTCTTCATCTGTCAATCTGTTCATCAGCTTATCCAGTAATAATTGCTGGCGGAAGGTCATAATATCATAGATCAGCCATCCCCGGCCAAAGAAATCAAAGTCAAACAGCGTGATCTTATCGTCCTTGTCAAAATGGAAGTTCTTCGGCAGAAAATCAAAATGGCAATAGCCGGTGATGATCCTGTCCGTATGGATACCATCCAACGCCAGCTTTACCCTTTCTGCCGCTGCCAGCATCCATTCATAAGTCACAGGGTCTTCCCTGAAATAAGGCTTTGCTGCCGCCAGTGGCTGGAATAAGGTCGTCTCGAGGTCGAATGTCCAGCGGGGATCATCCAGGCGGATAGTCGCTGATACATTGTGAAAACGGGCCATTTCCAGGCCTAAATTGCGCAGTTGGTTGTCAGAGAGCAGTACATGCGAACGGCCTTCCGCATAAGAGAACAATACCGCATGCCGGGTACCTTCTGCCGCGGACAGTGCCTGTATCTGTTGTCCTTTCTTGTCCGCTATGGCAAAGGACACAGAAATGCCTGCGTCCCTTAAGGTATTCAGTAGCGTCACTTCTGACTGAATATGGCCCAGGGTCCGGTGGGAGGCCCGGTAAATACGCAGAATAAAACGGTCTTTATCTGTCGTGATCAGATAAGTGTCGCCAACGCCACGGACAATGAACTTACATTGAACGTTTTCCAGGGCATAATGCTGGCTGACATAAGCGGCAAGGGCGTCCGGGCTAAGGGTCGAATAAGTAGTGGGGAATATGGGTTGCATGTGGCAAATATAATTGAAATCCACTCCATACTGCTTTAACTATTATGTTTGTACATTTAAATACATGTTCGTACATTTATCACATAAATAGAACAACCACGATATGCTTTTACGCTCAACTTACCTGATCACAGCCTTATCTGTTTCCATGCTGGGATTCCAGTCACCGGTTTCCGCACAGCAAGCTGATAAAAAAGAACTTTCATTGACTATTCTCAGCGACCATCGTCTTGATACTGTCCAGCGGCGTGCGCTTGCTTTGCTGACAGGCTTCAATGCAGGTACTTCTTATGGCGAAATATGGATACGTGACTTCAACACCTTCATAAAAGGGTCGCTGAAAACCCATACCAAAGAAGAAGTGAAATCTATGCTATTGCTTTTTTTCAAGATGCAGGGCGAAGAAGGAGATATTGTGGATGGTATGATTGATAGTAAAAAGGCGGCAACGGGGCCGGGATATGAATATCGCTATGCTGCACTGGCGCCTGAATGGGCCGCGCATAAAAATACCGTGGAAACCGACCAGGAGTCTTCCCTCGTGCAGGCAGTGAGAAAATACATCGATGTGACCGGCGATCACAGTATACTAGAGGAAGAAATAGGAGGGAAGACCGTTATTCAGAGAATGGAAGAATCCCTGCTGTATATTCTGAAAGACAGATGGGCAGAAAAATATGGTCTTGTAAAAGGAGCTACAACAGTTGATTGGGGAGACGTACAACCGGAAACCGGCTGGGGAGTGCGTATTAACGACAAAACAAAATGGTCAGTAGATGTGTACGATAATGCGATGTATGCAATAGCTATCCAGGATTTTCTGGCCATCAAACCGGCTGCCTACAAAACATCCAGGGATTGGAAAGCAACGGAAGCCGGTATTAAGGCGAATGTCAGAAAATATCTCTGGGTGTCCGCTTCCCAGAAATATATTCCGCATTTGTATCTGGATGGAAGTCCATTCCCGGCCACTTTCAATGAAAAGCAACTGTTGTATACCGGTGGTTCAGCCTGTGCGATCATGGCTGGTTTTAATACACCGAAGGAGATTGCCGCAATCAATAAACAAATGGTAGCTGCGGCATCCAAAGAGAAACATGCCACGATCGGTATCACGGTGTATCCTCCCTATCCTGCAGAGCTGTTTCCAAACATGCATCCTTATGTATATCAGAACGGAGGCGACTGGACCTGGTTTGGTGGCAGAATGATACAAACGCTGGTGGAGCACGGTCTGGTGAAAGAAGCCGTAGCCGAATTGGACCCGATCATAGAAAGAGTATTGACGAATAAAGGTTTCTATGAATGGTATGATGTACGTACAGGCGCACCAAAAGGATCGGGTGATTTCAGAGGAGAAGCAGGTGTATTATTTGACGTGATCGTAACGCTGCGCGAATGGGCAGAAAAGAATAAATAAATACGTTCCTGTAAATAGTTCAGGCTACTGTATAAAAGGCTGTCCGTTGCAGGCGGATGTTCTTTGATAAAGAGAAAGGGTGTCTGCCATATCCGGCGGACACCCTTTCTTATTTTCTGATTGACCGTATTATCTCAGCAGATCATCAAACAGGATCGCTACATAGTAGATACCACCGGCTTTCGGGTTACCGAAGGAAGTCTGGAAGTAGTGATTGGTCACGTTGGAACCACCTACTTTGATCGTTCCCTTGATCTTTGGAATTCTGTAATTCACCTGTGCATCAATTGTACCATATGCGGATACATCACCTCTTACGAAACTGGAGCTCCAGGTGAAGGCATCCTGCCAGCGGTACATAACATTGAAGCCCAGGTTTTTGTAAATGTTCTTATTGGCAACACCAATATTGAAGCGATACTTCGGCGTATTGAAGTTGTTATCAAGGTCGCTTTCATTGTTGGTGAGATCGTTATAAGAGAAGTTACCGGATAAGGTCCAGCTGTTGATCAGGTAATCTAGTCCGATAGCGCCACCCTGTGCTTTCACGGTCTCAGGATTGTTCACATAAGTAGCGAATATCCTTGCACTGTTCAGTGCCGGGTCCTGTGCCAGTGGCTGCGTAGGCTGTATGAGCGCTACATAGGAGAGGAAGTTTTTATAAGCGCTGTAGTAATAATATGCGTCGATCAATAAGCGGTTTTTGATAAGCCCCTTATAACCGATCTCATACGCGCTTACGCTCTCTGGTCTGAATTTATTGAACGTATATTGCTGTAACTGGCTTGGATCGCCGGTAGCTGCATAACGTTGTACACTTGCCTGTGTATAACCTTTGTTGTTATACAGATCGTATTTGGTCAGCAGTTCCGGTAAACCGCCTATCAGACGTGTATTGGCACGGATAGGCAGATCGATGTACTGGTCCTGGTTGGTAGGATTGCGGTACGCTGTCTGGAAGGACAGACGGATATTATGACGTGGCGCTACTGTGAATACGCCTGATAAACGTGGCGTAAAGCGGCCGTCGAAATTCTCGTTCTTGTCATAGCGGATTGATCCCGTCAGTTTGATCCTGTCATTCACCAGTTTCTTACCGACCTGCAGATAAGCGCCATATTCGTCGATCTTAATACGGCCGTCCGCATCGTCAAAGATAGTACCGTCGGAGTTCAGGGAATAGCGGCGTAAAGATGCGCCTGCCTGTACTTCCAGTACTTTGATATGATCACTGAAGTCATAGAACCCTTCGTAGTGATAGAGGTTTGTTTTATCGTTGAATTTTGCTCCGTTCCTGCCTGCGCCGAAACCAATATAATTGCTGGTGATCGTTTCTTTCGCCTGGTTAAAGGCTGCCGAACCAGGTAATAAACGGTTTCTGTCAGCGTAAGATCTTGCGATAGCATGCGCTTGTTCATTGGTCTTTACACCTGGCGCTCCCGGGAAGATACCGGCTCTTGCCTGGTTGTAAACGGTCGCATATTCTGCAAACCATCCACCGTTGATATTACCGCTGCCATCTCTGGTAACGCTTGGATTGTACGCTTCATTCAGGATCGTACCCAGTGCTGTTGCGTTATAGGCTTCTCCTGAACGCTCCTGTGTGGTATAACCACGCACGAAGAAACGTTTGCCGCGTACTTCCAGTTTGTATTGTCCCAGGTTGAATTTACGCAGGGAGTAACGGTCAGAACCAGTGTAAACCGTTGTACCGGTACCCCAGTTACCCTGGAGGATCACCTCTGTATTGTCAGTGACCTTGTAGTGAAAGGCTGCGCCTGTTTTTAAGCTGTGCGTTCCATAGTCCACCAGGTCCCTTTCTTTGTAACCGGTGCGGGAAACTGCCTGTCCGTTGAGCAAACCGGCGGTTGCGCCAAAGGTATTCGTGATCTCATCACCGTAAATGTTGACGCCATCATAATTAGGGTCCTGTGCGTGAGAGAAACCTGGTTTTGTGGTCAGGTTCAGTCTGCTGAAATTGGTAGAATCGATCGCCTGCCAGTCATCTGCCTGCATATAACCGAAGTTCAGTTTAAAGGCAAACTTTCCGAAAGCCTTTGCATAACGGGCAGTTACATCAGGAATGAATCCTATGTAGTTCTGCTGTTTTTTACCAACATGGTTAATACCGCCCTGCAGTTTCAGGCTCAGTCCCTGGTATTCGAAAGGACTTTTACTGGTCATCAGCAGGGTACCGTTCATACCGCCTGCGCCATAGAGGGCAGAGGATGCACCGGGCAGTAACTCTACGCTGGCTACGTCCAGTTCGGAAATACCCACGATGTTACCTACAGAGAAGTTCAGACCGGGGGCCTGGTTGTCCATACCATCCATCAGCTGATTAAAGCGGGTGTTACCATTGGTATTGAAACCCCTGGTGGTAATGGTGCGGAAAGTGAGACTCTGTACGCTGGATTCCACACCTTTCAGGGATGGGAGGGCGTCATAGAAACTGGGGGTAGGGGACTCGCGTATAGCCGTAGCGTTCAGCTTCTCAATAGATACCGGTGATTCCAGTATACTTTGAGAAACGCGGCTGGCCGCAACAACGATCTCTTCTCCCAGGATCTCTGTTGAAGTGAGTTGTACCGTAATATTACCGGCACTGTTGACCACCACTGAATTATTCGTATAACCAACGGAGGAAAAAATGAGCGTCAGTGGAAACGACTTGCTGGTGTTGTACCGGAAATTGCCGCTTCCGTCAGTAATAGTACCGGCCAGAGAGCCTTTTACACTGACCGTGACGCCTGGTAAGGGATTACCTGTTGTCTTATCTGTTACCGTACCTGTAATGGTCTGCTGTTGTTGTCCATAGACGACAGAAGATAGGTTCATCAGCAACAAAAGGGCGCACAAACAGGCGAGTTGTAAGTAGTTCTTCATACAGTGGCGATTTAGGATGATCTTGGGATTACGGTTCTGTTTTGTTGTTTTAATGAATGTAAGGAAAATAGTTGAATAGTCGGCACGGCCGGTTTTATAGTTAACAACCGGGAAGGGATTAAGTTCTAAATAAAAAAGGGCCTGCCATTGGCAGACCCTTTTGTGCAGGATAAATATAGTTTACTAATCCAGTTTCTGTCCCATTTTCCTGTAACCCAGGTAGAAGAACAGCGGGAAGACCAGCAGCGTGAGTATAGTGGCAGTGATCAAGCCGCCAATTACTACGATGGCCAATGGTTTGGAAGTCTCAGAACCAATTCCCTTGGACAGTGCTGCTGGTAAGAGTCCGATCGCAGCCATCAATGCCGTCATTACCACCGGACGCACTCTCGTACGTACCCCGTCCCTTATGGCTATTTCCAGTGTGTGTTTATTAAATTCATGTCGTTTGACCGACTGCATATTATTCTTGAATACCGATATCAGGATTACCCCATTCTGTATACAGATACCAAACAATGCGATAAAACCGATACCTGCCGATATACTGAAGTTCGTCCCCGATATAAGCAGGGCGGCAATCCCCCCGATAATGGCAAATGGTACGTTGATCAATACCAGACCGGCGTCTTTTACATTGCCGAACATTACGAACAGGATCAGGAAGATGATCATCAGACTGATAGGTACTACCTGCGTCAGACGTTTGGTCGCACGTTGCTGATTTTCAAAGTCTCCTGCCCATTGCATTTCATATCCTTTATCCAGCTTTACCGTTTTATCTACCTTATCTTGTGCCTCTGCTATCACGCTACCCATGTCACGGCCGCGGATGGAGAACTTAACGGCCGTATAACGCCTGTTATCGTCGCGGAAAATAATACTCGGACCGGTCAGTGTACGGATCGTGGCGATGTTCTTGATCGGCACACGTGCACCCCGCAGGGTAGGGACCATCAGATTACTGATTGCTTCTGCTGTGTTGCGGTATTTCTCTTCATAGCGCAGACGTAACTGGAATTTGCGCTCCCCTTCATATATCTGTGTGATGGCCTTGCCCCCGATCGCCATTTCTATGATCGCATTCGCGTCCGCAGTAGTAACGCCATAAAGGGCCATTTTATTTTCATCGAGATCAATTCTCATTTCCGGTTGACCGATATTTTTGATCACACCCAGGTCAGTGACGCCCGGAATGTCCTTCATGATATCATAGACCTCGTTTGCGCGGGCTTCTGTGTACGTCAGACTATCACCATAGATTTTCACGCAAAGCGATCCTTTTACGCCGGATACCGCTTCTTCCACGTTATCCATGATCGGCTGCGAAAAGTTCAGGTTCACGCCGGGGTAGACCGACAGCTGTTCCTGCATTTTGTCGATCAGTTCTTCTTTCGTCAGACCGCTTTTCCATTCGTTTTTCGGATAAATATCTACGTGGAATTCAATGTTATAGAATCCGGTAGCATCTGTTCCGTCGTTCGGCCGGCCGGTCTGCGACATCACCTGTTTAACTTCCGGGAAAGCCAGGATGATACGGCGCATTTTATTGGCCAGTGTTTTTGATTCGTCCAGCGATACGCTCAGCGGACAAGTCGCACGGATATAAATAGCTCCTTCATCCAGTTCCGGCAGGAACTCCGACCCCAGGAATTTAAAGCTGAACAAGCCAACGGCCACCAGTGCTGTTGAAATTAACAGCGTCATACGTTTGTGATGGTAAGTACGGGAGAACATCTTCATAACGCCACCAGTGATGGCTTCCACGAATACGTTGTGTTTCTCGCGTACGTTCTTCTTCAGTAACAAGCTACTCAACAGCGGTATCAGCGTCAGGGTCAGCAACAGTGCGCCCAGTAACGCAAAACCCAGTGTCCAGGCCAGCGGAGAGAACATCTTACCTTCCACTTTTTCAAAAGAGAAGATCGGCAATAAACCGGCAATGATGATCAGTTTGGAGAAGAAGATCGCTTTACCAAGTTCTCCGCCTGTCTGTTTGATCAGACCCAGTTTGGACAGCTTATTGAACCGTTCCATCCCCATCTGATGTTGCTTATGATCGAGCAAAACAAAGATTCCCTCGACCATCACGACGGCGCCGTCAATGATGATGCCGAAGTCTATCGCCCCCATCGACAGCAGGTTGGCTGACATGCCTTTCAGCGTCAGACAGATGAACGCAAATAAGAGCGCCAGTGGTATGACGATCGCCACGATCACAGTGGTACGCCAATCCGCCATAAAGATGAAAACGATCACCGTTACGAAGATGATACCTTCCAGCATGTTATGCAGTACAGTATGCGTAGCGAATTCGATCAGGTTGTTACGGTTATAGAACGTGTTGATTTTCACGTCTGCAGGTAATACCTTTTCATTCAGATAATTAATACGGTCTTCCACACGTTTGATCACCTCGCTCGGGTTTTCTCCCTTACGCATGACGATGATCCCTTCAACAACATCGTTCTGTTTATCACGGCCTACCTGCCCGAGTCGCGGCAGGGCAGATATATCAACCTGTGCGATATCTTTTACCAGGATAGGTGTATTATTGATATTATCGACAATGATGTTGCCGATCTCTTCCGCGTTATTCAGCAGGCCGATACCACGTACCACATACGCCTGTGAGTTATCGACGATCACATCGCCACCCACATTGATATTACTCTTTGAAATAGCGCTGTACACGTCGAGTGGTGTGATATCATAAGACGCGAGTTTCTGCGGATTTACCGTGATCTCATAGGTCTTTACTTCACCACCAAAACTTACCACGTCACCCACACCCGGCACATTCAGCAGGCGGCGTTCGATCACCCAGTCCTGCAATGTTTTCAGTTCCTTTACCGTCTTGGTTTTGCTGTCCAGTGTATAACGGAATATTTCTCCTGTCGGACCGGTAGGCGGCTGTACATCCGGATCTGCACCGTCCGGCAGTTCGATATCACGTAAGAGGTTGTTCACCTGCTGACGAGCGAATGCATCGTCCACATTATCATCAAAGATCACTTTCACGACGGATAGTCCGAACACGGTGGTAGAACGCACGGAAGTTTTCTTCTGTACGGGGTTCATGGCTATCTCGATAGGCGCTGTTACAAATTTTTCCACCTCTTCGGCGCTTCTGCCGGGCCATTGGGTGATAATAGTGATCTGTGTATTTGTTACATCCGGGAATGCTTCAATAGGAATATTTCTAAATGCGATCACACCCCATATAATGAGCAGGAGTGTGGCAAAACCTATGAAGAGCCGATTCTTCAGAGAAAAGGCAATGACTGACTTTATTAGCTTCTGCATAAGATTCTGCCTGATTATTTAATGTTAAGAGCATCGTAGATAAAGACCTGTGCGGAGGTAACCACCTGGTCGCCTTCTTCCAGACCGGAAATGAACGCGCGGTCTTCAATTCTACGTAACAGGCTGATTTGCTTTATCTCCAGCTTGTTTGTTTTCTTCACTACTACATACTGTTTGCTGTTGTCCATCACGATGGCCCTTGCAGGAATGCTGAGTACTGCACCGGTAGGTTTGGCGCTTACTTTAACGGTCGCAAACATTTCCGGTTTCAGTTCGCCGTTAGCGTTCGGCATACTGATACGTACCTGCATGGTACGGTTGGCCGGGTCCAGTACGTTGTATACTTTATCTATTTTACCCAGGTACTCTTTCTCCGGATTGGCCAGTGTCTTCACTCTCACTTCATCGCCTAAACGAATATTCGCGATATCGGATTCATATACATTTGCAATGATCCATACGGTAGACAGATCAGCTACGGTGAAGAGGCTGTTACTGTTGTCCTGACGCACTTCAGAGTTGCCGGTGATGTTCTTTTCGATCACATAGCCGCTGATCGGCGCTTTCAGTGTATAAGCGGCGCTGTTGCCCCCGCTGATGCTGGCTACCTGACGTGCTCTGTTCAGTTCTGACTGTGCTTTTTTATATTCTATCTGTGCGGAGAGATAATCCTGTTGTGTAGCCAGGTTCCCTTCAAACAGGGACTTCTGTGTTTCGACGTTCTTTTTCGCCATCTCAACACTGGATTCTGCGATCGATACATCGTTGGTGATACCGGCTACTTCGGCGCTCTGTAATACTGCCAGTACCTGGCCCTGTTTTACATAGTCGCCCAGTTCTACCTGTACACTTTTTATTTTACCACTTACGAGCGCAAAGACTTTTGATTGTTTGCTTTCGTCCGGTTGGATCTTACCATTCAGTTTGATAGACTCTGAAGGTTCTTCCATTTTTGCCGCGGCTGTTTCCACGTTTTTGATCAGACTATCAGATACTGCCGGCTCGTCTTTTTTGCTCTCCGTTTTATGGGCGCCACAGGAGGCGAGCATGCCTGTGAAAGCGAGTGGCAGAAGGTATATAGCGAAAGATTTCATGACTGGTCCTAATTATTATTTGTTATTGAACAAGGTTTTGCCCACTGCGAAGTTGAGCGTTTCTATTGCCTGCATCCGGGCGTTCTGCAGCTGGTTGAGCTGGAGCATATTTTCCTTATAGGAATCGTAGAAGTCTGTCAGTTCGAGCAGACTGATATTCTTTTTCAGGAAATTATCTGTGATCGCCTGTAGCAATTGCTCAAACTGGCCACGGAATGCCGGATCGACTGTTTCCAGCATTTTATCTGTATTGATGGCTTTCGCATATGCCGTCTGCACTTCATTTTCGACAGCCTGTGTCTGCTGTTGTACGAGCAGTTTGGTCTGGTCCATGCTATACCTGGCAGCTTTGATATTGCCCTGGTTGCGGTTGAAGAAAGGAAGGTCGATACCGACGTTCAAAAAGGTCGCATTGTCCACGAAACTACCGCGTTTATCAAAGTTGGCGCCCAGGGTAAGATCGGGTACTGCCATGGCTTTTTGCAGATTATAGTTCTGCTGGTTATAGCGAAGGTTGTTCTGTGCGAGTTGCAGGTCCTGTCTGTTGGCATAAGCACTGTCTACAAGACTTTGCAGGGCGGTCTGTCTGATCTCCGGAATACCTGTTATGGCATCCTCCGGCATATCTAATACAAACCATGCGTGGTTGTTCTGCAGCAGCAACTGTATTTCTGATTGCAGGTCATTCAGCTGGTTCTGCATATTGGTACGGTCAGCACGCAGGCTATATAATAAAGAGCGTAGTCGTACGGCGTCTTTGAGCGTCACGAGACCTTTCTGTTGCAGGTCTTTATAAGTGGCGTCCATTTTTGCCAGGGAAGAGATCTGTTCTTCATAGGCTTTCATGGAGTTTTGCAGATAATAGGCCTGGTAGAAGTTGCTGCGGAGGGTGAAACGCAATGTGCGCAGCAGATCGAAAAAGGCGTTTTCCGCCATGCTGGCATTGGTACGGGCTAGCTGTACCTGCTTATTTCTTTTACCGGCAAGCGATATCAGCTGCTGGATGCCCACTTCATACTGACCGTATTGATTGCTGACATCGAAGAACTTCTTTCTATCCGGATTGTAGAGGTTACCGCTGAGGGTAAGATTAGGATTGTTATAAAGTTTCGCCTGGATGATTTCCGCCTGTGCGATGGATACATTGTATTTCTCCGCCAGCAGTTGCAGGTTCTTTTCAAGAAACTGTTTTTCTGCGTCCTGGAGGGTGATGTGCAGGGTATCCTGGGCCTGAACTGACGATTTTACGGTCAATAACAGGACACAGCAGAGAAGTATCCGGCAGAACATGGCTATGCGCGCGTCCTTACTAGACATTTGATTCGTTTAAATAATATTTTACAAAAAGAGGGTACGTGAAAAGATCAACAATACAGGCACAAAAAGGTTCTGTCAGTCAACCGGTTATAGTTGTCTAACGTGCTCGCATAATGAGAGATCTATAGAATGGTATGTCGGTCAGGCCTCAGGGGGCGGGGTGAGGATATCGTAGGCGATAGTGCTGATCTTCTGCACTTCTGACGGGGGGTAAGCGACTGCGAGATCGGCCGTGGTAGGCTCTTCTCTTGTCAATACTATTTCCTGGATATTGGAGACGTAACAGGTTACGCCGGAACTACCGGTGAAATAGTGTGCAAGGTCATCATCTTCGTCCTGCGTAGTGATCTCTGTATTTCCCAGGATGATCTGATCGATCAGTCCGAGAAAGGTATTAATGTCATTGATCTGACGGCCGCATGCATCATAAACGTCCTTTTCGTCCGTTACCGGAACGAACATCGTCGTGTTGACGTGAATGAAGAGTAATATGTATGCAAAAAACCTTGTCATAGTATTAACAATACAAATATAGATTGGCGTATGTATAATAGTTATTGTCTTAAGGAACTTTAAGCCTATTTTAATGGGATTTTAACGCTTCGGAAGGCTATACAATATATGTGTTACGGGTGCATCTGATGTGCACCGGGCGGGCTTTTGAAAGGTTTTTGTGTTAAATTTTCGTGCGATGGGAGCGGTTTGATGAGATGCGTTCGATGTGTCGTATTATACCGTCACTATGCCTTTACTACGCCGTTAGCGCTTCGTTCATAAGCGTAGCACTAACGGCGTAGATACGGTATTAAGACGGTTTAATCGAAGAGAATAAGCCTTAATATCTGCCTGATAAGGGTTTCGGGTGACCATTCCCTAAAAAAGATCATTTTAGGCATAGCAAACTGATCTATGATATATCAGGTTCATCAGATGAATGATATATCTGCCAATCCTCAGCAATCAGTAACACATTGGAACAGGGGAATAAAATATTAAAGCTTAATTGTTCTCACTCCAGGAGATCATGAGTTTATTGATCTTTTCAAATTCGATCAGGAAGCCATCATGACCATACGTAGAGTCTATCTCTTGATAGGTAGCTTGCGGGATGTGTTGTGAGAGAAATAACTGTTCTTCCGGCGGACATAAGATATCGCTGGTGATACCGATGATAAGGGCAGGCTGGGAGATGAGCGCCAGCGCACCGGCAAGGTCGGTATTTCGGCCACGGGAAATATTGTGGCTGTCCATTGCTTTACTGAGCAGCCAGTAGGACTGCGCATTAAAACGCTTTACCAGTTTATCGCCCTGGTATTCGATATAGGAAGACGCCCGGAAATGGTCGGTCTTTTCATTGTCAGGGTCCGTTTGTGCCCGTACAAAGGTCTGGTAGTTGCGGTAGGTGAGCATACCGATGGCACGGGCAGCTTTAAGCCCCTGTGCACCAGCAGCATAGGAATCTTCCTGCCAGGTCTGGTCAGCCTGTATGGCGAGACGTTGGGCGGTATGGATGGCAATGCTCCAGGCGCTTTCGGAAGCTCCGGTGCAAAGCAGGCAGAGACGCCGGATAACGCCCGGCTCCAGTAAAGCCCATTCCAGGGTCTGGTAACCGCCCATAGAACCACCTACCAGCAGTCTTATCTGGCGGATGCCCAGGTGTTCACGCAGTTTTACGTGTGCGCTGACCATGTCCCGGATAGTGATATGGGGGAAGGAGTGGAAGTAAGGCTGGCCGCTGACAGGATTATTGGACAGCGGACCGGAAGTGCCGTAACAGGAGCCAAGGATGTTGGCGCACACGATAAAATCGCGCTCCGGATCGATGGCATGCCCTTCTGCGATCAGGCCTTTCCACCAGTCCATCACGTCAGAATTGGCCGTCAGGGCGTGACAGATCCAAACTACGTTATCTCCCGTACTGTTGAGGGTACCATAAGTATGATAAGCAATGTGGAGCTCCGGCAATACTGCACCGGATTCCAAGGTAAACGCCTGGTTGCTATAGAAGTTCTTTGCTGTCAATGCCCCTGAAAAATTTGGGGGCAAAGCTAAGTTAAAAAATGCTTAATGCATAATGACTTTGGTACAAAGGGGCATTTGGGATTTGCCTGCGTACTAGTTATCTTTGGAGATATAATTTAGATACAATGAAGATATCACTCAAGAGATTAGATGATGCGTTCAATATGGAAGCGGTTGATGAAGGCGGACACAAGGTGCAGATGGATTCTTCCGTGGAAAATGGAGGCAAAAATAATGGCGTAAGACCTATGCAGATGCTCCTGATGGGCCTCGGAGGTTGTTCAGCTATTGACGTTGCCATGATCCTGAAGAAGCAACGCCAGGAACTTACTGATTTCCGTATCGAGATTGACGGGGAAAGAGAAAAGGGCAAAGAGCCTTCTATCTGGGAAAAGGTGCACATAATATTTCATCTCAGCGGAGACATCGATCCTGATAAAGCTGCCCGCGCGGTAGAACTGTCCATGACCAAATACTGTTCTGTAGCGGAAACCCTGCGTAGAGCAGGTGGGGACCTCACCTGGGAAACAAGGGTGAACGGCTAATTTCATTTTACATACCATTATATTACTATATACCGATGGAGAAAGACCAATACCGGCCGGAGACCAATGCAGTAAGGATTCAGACAGAAAAGACATGGCAGATGGAGCATTCCACGCCTTTGTTCCTTACTTCCAGCTTTACTTATGACAGCGCGGAAGAGATGCGTGCTACCTTCGCAGATGAAACGGATAATAATATCTATACCCGTTTCAGCAATCCGAACGTAGATGAATTCGTACAGAAAGTATGCGCCCTCGAAGGTGCAGAAGCCGGATTTGCCACTGCCTCTGGTATGAGCGCGGTATTTGCCAGCTTTATGGCCCTGATGAACGCCGGCGATCACCTGGTGTCAGCCAGCTCTATCTTTGGTTCTACGCATACCATTATCACGAAATTCCTCCCTAAATGGGGAATCGAATACAGCTATTTTGATATCAACAAACCGGAGACCGTTGAAGCGCTGATCAAGCCCAACACTAAGATGATCTTCGTGGAAACGCCATCCAATCCGGGACTGGAGATCGTTGACCTGAGCGTGCTGGCGGCTATTGCTAACAAGCATAATGTCATCCTCAACGTTGATAACTGCTTCGCAACACCGGTACTGCAACGCCCTATCGAAACGGGCGCGCATATCGTGACCCACTCCGCCACCAAATGGATGGACGGACAGGGACGCGTACTGGGAGGCGTTGTGGTAGGCCGTAAAGACCTTATCAAAGAAGTACATACCTTCTGTCGCAGCACCGGACCAGCCATGTCGCCGTTCAATGCATGGGTGCTCAGCAAAAGCCTGGAAACCCTGCATATCCGTATGGCGCGCCATTCTGAAAGCGCACTGACACTGGCAAAGGCACTGGAAAATAACCCGCATATCAGCTGGGTGAAATACCCGATGCTGGAAAGTCATCCACAGCACGCTATCGCGAAAAAGCAGATGAGCGCAGGCGGTGGTATCGTTTGCTTCGAACTGAAAGGCGGTCTGCAAAGCGGTACCCGTTTCCTCGATGCATTGAAGATGTTGACGCTGACTGCCAATCTGGGAGATAGCAGAAGTATCGCTTCTCATCCGGCCAGCACGACACATGCGAAACTGACCGATGCAGAACGTGCGCAGGTGGGTATTACACCGGGTATGATCCGTATTTCTGTCGGACTGGAAAACGCACAGGATATACTGGAAGATATCCTGCAGGCACTTGAACAAAGTAAATAAAAATAAATACCGGGAGATTTTTTGTCTCCCGGTGTATTTTGTATGAAATTATGTGTTAACTTGTTACCTTTATTAGTAGATTAGTGGAATGTAACGAGATCACCAACACGTTACTGCCCAAAACAGACACTCTTTCCTAACGAAGTGTTCTTTTCATTCGGTTTTGCGCTCTTTTATGATTTTCTCACAATCAGCATGAATAAAAGAGACGTAGTAGTCTAAATGACTATTAGTTTGCATCGTTATCTCAGCCTTAATGTATTGTTGTTGCTACAATGTCAGGCAGCTTGCAGAATAAAGTTTTTTGCTGCTTCCTGCCACTAATAGCATATAAAAAAATTTCATAAAAATCTATAAATGGGATGAAGGTAATCATCCCGGAGAAAAACTATGTTTATGGAAGAATACATCCATGATGCCTCAATTGATCCGGAAAAGGAAATCATGTTCAGAATGGAAGGGGAGGCTGGTAGCATCAGCTCACCCGGCAAAGGCTTAAAGTTAACTGAGCTACATCGTACTGAGGATACTGTACAAACAGGTATTGCAAGAATAGAAAGGAAGAGAGGTAAAAGGGAAACAACGAAAATTGTTGAATTTTACATGAATAAATCCGCTATGTTATCTTATTCACCAGATACTATCGTATCAAGCCAAAGAATTTATTCTCTTTATTCTGTGCTGCCTTCTAAGCTAAGCCAGGAGGACAAGTATGTTATGATAGAAAACGATATGCTGGGGATCGTTGCCACAGGTAAAACAGAAGAGGAGGCGGAACAGGATTTTGCGCATGAATTTGATTTTATCTATCAGCGATACAATCAATTAGCTGATGACCAAATGACGGAACGCATTAAGCGTATCAAAACTTTGCTGAACACCATTGTTAAAGCAGTAACCGAGATATAATGGCATCTTTGAAATGTAAAAAAGTAGTAAGAAATCTGACGAGTAAAGGGTTTGTCAGATCTCATGGGGATCATCAATATTTAGAGTTCTGGCATAACGGAAGATATGTATTGCAGACCTTCTGTAGTCATAATGAGCAGGATATTAACGATTTTTTGATCGCTAAAATGAAGAAACAATGTTTTTTGAGTAAAGAAGATTTTTTGGATTTAGCTAATTGTCCTTTATCTCGGGAGCAATATGTACAGAAGCTGCTGGAGAGTGGTGTTCTTATAAATGCGGAATTGTCACAGGATATAATACACCCGACAAGTTAAATAAACGGGTAAAACTGACGTATATCTGTGGCTCCCTTTTTTGGGATAATATACAGTTTACCGTTAACCTTATCCAGTATATTGACTGACCTTATATGCAGGCGGGTAAAGGTATTCCTCTCCGAAATTCATTCGCTTTAATACAGAAAGATTGCGTAGATATACGGGTCTCACTTTGCCGCATATTTCGTATCTTACACATATGAAATCTGTTCCTCGTTTTATATTGATCATTGCGCTCAGTTACCTGGGCGGGTACTTTTTCACCTGGTGGACAGTAGCAGTAGCTGCATTTCTTGTAGCAGTACTGATACCTTTGCCGCCATTAAGATCATTCCTGAACGGATTTATTGCAGTCTTCCTTTTATGGCTGGCACTGGCATTTTTTAAAGATATCCAGAATGACCATATCCTCGCCAACCGCATGAGTGAGCTGATCGTAAAGGCCAGAAACCCTATCCTGATAGGTGTGATCAGTGCGTTTATCGGCGGACTCACAGCTGGTTTCGGCGGACTGACCGGCAGTTATCTGCGCTACAAAAAGAAACCTGCGCCTGCGGTCTCATAAACGCCGGCCCGCTTGTTAAATTTCATATAAAAGCACCGCGGCATACCCGCATCTTACCCGTAAACGTTATATTTATTTGATAGAACCTGCTGCATCGACAGCGGGAAATATCATAATTGTCAAATATGCCCAAATTTTTACTAAGCCTTATTCTGCTGACCAGCTTTTATTATACCCAGGCGGGTATCATAAGGGGCAAGGTAACAAATGACAGGAACGAAACCCTGCCATTTGCATCTGTATTTATCAAAGGCACTACCAATGGTACGACCACCAATGCGGCCGGTCAGTATCACCTGGATATTCCTGCTGGTAATTACATACTGGTGTGTCAGTATATGGGTTATAAAAAAGGAGAGCAGCAGGTAACGGTTACTGATGCTGATCAGACCCTTAACTTTACCTTATCGCCATTGAGTTTGCAGATAAAGGAAGTGATCGTGAAATCAGGGGGAGAAGACCCGGCATATGCCATTATCCGCCAGGCAATAAAGAAACGTAGCTACTATCTTGACCAGGTAAAGGAATATACCTGTAACGACTATATTAAAGGCGTCTTCAAAATGAGAGATATGCCCGTTAGCTTCTTTGGAAAGAAGATAGGAGCAGAAGACGTTGAAGATATGGGCCTGGACTCTACAAGAAAAGGGGTCCTGTTTCTCTCAGAATCCGTTACAAAGGTAGCCGTGAAAAGACCGGACGATATTAAAGTGGAAGTGTTATCTGCCCGTCAGAGCGGTGGTGGATTTGGCTTCAGCTTTCCCGCCTTTATTGATTTTTATGAGAACAATGTAACGGCGATGGTCTCGCAATTCAGTAAAAGAGGATATATCTCACCTATTTCCGAGAATGCATTGCTATATTATAAATACAGACTGGAAGGCGTATTCCAGGATGACGGAAAGACCGTTAATAAGATCAAGGTCATTCCCAGACGTAAATATGAACCCCTGTTTTCAGGATATATCTTTATCACGGATAATGACTGGCGCATACACAGTGTAGACCTGATGGTGACACAGGAATATCAGCTGGAGATCATGGATACCCTGCATATCACACAAATCCATGTACCAGTGAATAACGAGGTGTGGCGTACCAAGGACCAGGTTATCAATCTGACCATCAAACAGTTTGGTTTTAACGTGGCAGGTAGCTTTGTGAACGTGTACTCCAATTATAATCTGCAGCCGAATTTCACAAAAAAATACTTTGACCGCACCATTATGCGGTATGATACTGCTTTCGACAGTAAACAACTGGCTTACTGGGACAGTATTCGCCCGGTGCCGCTGGAACCTGAAGAAGTGACAGATTTCCGCAAAAAAGACAGTACGGCCAGGGCAAGGAGAGACAGCAGCCACTCTCAATGGCGGTTGGATACCCTGAAAGCGCATCAGCAACCCATCAAGTTGTCGCAGCTTCTGTATAGTATGGGCGGTGCGGAACACAAGTTTTACTTCCGCCGGGATACAGGTATCTACTCTCATGACTTCAGTATGAAGTCGTTACTGACGCAGGTGGAGTATAATACTGTGGAAGGAATCTCCCTGAATGTGGAACCGGAACTGGACCTTGACCTGCCACGTAACCAGCAACTGCGTATTATTCCCAGGATCAGGTATGGATTCAGCAATACCCATCTGAATGCTTACACGTTCGTGTCATGGCGGAAGGAAGCTAAACTGGGCGGCCGTTTTGGCTACAATACGTGGACTGTAGGTGGAGGTAAACGGGTGTCCCAGTTCAACAGGGATAATCCGGTATCACCGATCGCGAATATCTTCTATACCTTATTATTTAAGGACAATTATATGAAGCTGTATGAGAACTGGTTCGGTGAACTGCGTTTCCGGAGAAGGTTCCAGAGCAGCGCCACGATCTCGGCAGGTATTTCTTATGAGGATAGGATTCCTGTGCAGAATACGACGGACTACAGTTTCCGGAAAGACACCGGTAAACACTTCCTGCCCAACCACCCGTATGAACTGGCAGGGGTGCCTTTTGAAAGGAATCAGGCGCTGGTGCTGAACCTGGCGTTTTCCTTCCAGCCAGGACAGCGTTTTATCGAATTACCTGACAGGAAAGTGGCCATCGGCTCGAAATACCCGATCTTCCGGGTTGCCTATAGCAAAGGTATTCCGGACATTGCCGGGAGTGATGCGAACTTTGACAAATGGAACTTTGAAATACGTGACAATGTCAACCTCCGCCTTTTCGGGGAATTTCAGTATCGTTTTGGGGCGGGCGGGTTCCTCAATAGCAAAAGTGTGGACATTCCTGACTTCCAGCATTTTAATGGGAACCAGATGTTTTATAATATTAAGTACCTGAATAGTTTCCAGCTGGCGCCCTATTATCGTTACAGTAATACGGCTTCGCTTTTTGGTACTGCGAATGTGGAACATCATTTCAATGGACTGCTGACGAACAAAATCCCGTTGTTTAACCGCCTGAAATGGAACCTGGTAGCAGGATCGAATGCGTTCTATATCAACCGGGACAATAATTATGTGGAAGTTTTTGCCGGACTGGAAAATATTCTGAAGGTGCTGCGCGTTGATGTGATAGCTGGCTACCAGAGTAAGGATGATACGCGGATAGGCGTGAGGGTCGGCTTTGGGGGACTATTCGGAAGTTTTGTAAGACCACAACAGGATGAAACCGTGCAATAAAAAAGGGAAAGCCCTTTTATTGACTTTCCCTGCTTGCCTTAAACTCTTTGTTTTCTTGCCTTGTAGCTTTCTTTGGGATCACGATCGTAGAAGTAAGCCAGAAGACGGTATATCCATAAACCGACTATCAGGTAAAAAATGTAGAGAAAAACTGTACTCATAAATTAACATTTTTGGGTTAAACTCGAATTTGCTTGTCCGATACCTTAATTTCAAAAAGGATGCCAAGTCTTATATTTTATTTATATACAATAATAATCAAATAGTTACAGCGGTTAGGATATGTTAAACCTACCTGAACAATTTCACGATTTGACCTGTTATTATAGTAAGTAAACACATTTTGAGCCAGTTTACCAGTATATCGTCTAACACTTTCATGTGAATCTTTAACGAAACTATCCCCTTATGAAGAGAATTGCGCTAATCGCTTTCATATTAGGAATTTTAATGGCCACAGTGGCGTATGTAGCGGAATTGAACGAATGGACGGCTTCTCCTGAATTCATGACCATCGGTTTTGCCGGTTATGTGCTGATTATCAGTGCAGCGGCTTATTACATGACGGCTATCCTGTACGACTGGTCCAGGGAGACAGAGGTCTGGCAGGGCTGAGTCAGCTATCTGACTGACGGCTGTCATTTATTCATAGTGCAAGTTTTGCTATCTTTGCGGGGCTGAACCGGAAAATTCAGACAGGTATTTGGTCAGTATTGACTGAATACATGCGCTGAAAATCAATACCGGTGAGGCAAAAATGAAATTTTGCTCACAAGGCAAGTGTTCTTAAAATTTCTTAACGACAAAAATGGCATTACACAACAGAGTTTCTGCTGCTGAACTGAAAGTTCGGCTGGCGGCTGAAACATTTCGCCGCACCACTATCTCCTTTTATCAGTACGCAAAGATCGAAGATCCCACCGCCTTCCGTAATGAATTGTATGAACGTCTCTTTACTTTAGGCGTATTCGGTCGTATCTACGTTGCCCATGAGGGTATCAATGCACAGATCAGCGTTCCCGAATACAATGTTGACGCTTTCAGAGATGTGCTTTATTCTTATTCTTTCCTGAGTGGTATCCGCCTGAACATCGCTGTTGATGATGACGGCAAGTCTTTCTGGGTACTCAAGATCAAGGTGCGTGACAAGATCGTGGCCGATGGTATTGACGATCCGAGCTTCGATATCTCCAACAGAGGTAAATACCTGGACGCCAAAGGCTTTAACGAGCTGACGGAAGATCCTGATACCATTGTTGTGGATATGCGTAACCACTATGAATATGAGGTAGGACATTTTCAGAATGCTATAGAAGTGCCTTCTGATACTTTCCGTGAACAGTTGCCGATGGCCGTTGACATGCTGAAAGATCAGAAAGACAAGAATATCGTGATGTATTGTACGGGTGGTATCCGCTGTGAGAAGGCGTCTGCCTATATGATGCACAACGGTTTCAAGAACGTGTTTCACCTGGAGGGAGGTATTATTGAATATACCAACAAAGCCAAACAACAGGGATTACCGCTGAAATTCAAGGGCAAGAACTTCGTATTTGACGACCGCCTGGGCGAACGTATAACCGATGAGGTGATCAGTAAATGTCATCAGTGTGGTAAACCGTCTGATACACATACCAACTGTGCAAATGATGCGTGTCACCTGTTATTTATACAATGTGAGGAATGTGCTGCGGCCTACGAAGGTACCTGTAGTTCCGATTGTAAGAGCGTGCTGCATTTACCGGAAGAGGAACGTGATGAGCTGAGAAGAGGCGTTGACAAGGGACAGATGATCTTCAACAAATCGAAGCAGCGGCTGCGTCCGAGACTGGAGCGCGAGAACGACTGAGTCTACATTCGTGAGAATATATAAAAGTTGAGGCCACCCAGGAAATCCCGGGCGGCCTCTTTCTATTTAATATAAATCAAACGCTTAAAAAAACCGCCCCGCGTTGTATCTTCTGCGGCGGGGCGGAGTAATTGAGCATGTAGAACAGTCTTATCTAACAAATGTAAACACCTGCAGAGTCCTGTTTGCATGTCCATTCTATCAACCTATATGCGAACTAAAACCTTGATGATCAACTTTAATTGTCGCTTAGCGCGTCAAAAATCTGCCGTTGATGGGCGGATATCACATTCTCTCCGGCTTCGAGACCACGGAGGATATATATAATATCTCCTGTTGTCGTATACGTTTCCACCTCTCTGACCTGGATATTGTATTTGTCTTTGAAAACCAGTACAAAATTCTTACTGTGATCGGCAATGACGGCTGTTTCTGGTATTGCGATCATATCATCTCCTTCATCACAATGCACGATCACTGCTGCTTTCATATCTGGTTTGAGTACTGCTTCCGGATCGTTCAGTACGATGTTCAGGCGTCCGGTCGCAGCATCTTTCGGGAGATATACAGTTTCCACTTTTCCATAGAAGACTTTCTCTGGCAGGCTTTCGGAGATGATCTCTGCTTCATAACCTTCTTTCACATTTCTCAGATCAGCCTGCGCCACATCTATCAGTACATCCGTTTTCCGCACATTGCTATTGTTCAGTACAACTTTGCCCGGTAACTGTAATTCCTTTTCGACAGGTTTAAAACTGGCGGTGTCAATCCTGATGGTCTTGAGCATGGTATCGCTCAGTACAAACGTCTTGTTGGTCACTCCTTCTTCCAGCTCGGGATGCTTACAGGCTGACAGGCTAAGACCTGCAGCGAATAAGATGACGAGTAGATTGTTGCGTTTCATGACGTATTTCAGAATTACAGCAAAGCTCCGCAATCTCACTTAAAGGAGGCTTTAAAGACAATTAAAATGAGCTTAAAATGTAGAGGTGGGTGAGGATTTATTGGTGTTTATGCGGCAGTTCCACGATAAATGTGGTGCCTTCACCTAATATAGAGGTAGCAACGATCTGTCCTTTATGTAAAAGCGCGATCCTTTTACAGATAGAAAGGCCCAGGCCATGACCGCGTACCTGGTGCGAATTAGACCCGCGATAGAAAGGTTCGAATACTTTGGCCAGTTCGTCGGTAGGGATACCGATACCATTATCGATCACCTGTACCTGTATAGCGCTGTCGTTGAAGTCGATGGTAACAGAAACGGTATTGTCTTTGGAGAATTTAAGGGCATTGTCCAGGAGGTTGAGGAACAATACCTTCAGCAGACTTTCATTGCCTTCGCAGGTCAGTTCTGTATCTTGTTCGGGTACTTTCAGGAAGCTGATATCTATGCGGGGTGACTTCTGTGGCTCTGTGCCGGGAGTAGCTGGTGCATGTTTGAGCTTGATCAGATTGCCCATATCGAGCATCAGTTCGTCGATCCTGACTTCGGAGAAGACAAACTGTCTTTCATCCAGTCCGGACTGTGCCAGCTGGAGCAGCCCATTACTGAGGTCGGAGAGGTGCTGGGCATCTTCCAGTACGGAATTAAGGACGTCGACGTATATTTCTTTCTCTCTTTCTTTGGATAATGCGACCTGTAGCTGACTGATGATGGCCGCCAGGGGTGTTCTGAGTTCGTGGGAGGCATTGCTCACGAAGCTCTTCTGCAGGTCAAAGGCATTACTGAGGCGGATCAGCATGGTGTTAAAGTTAGCGCCCAGTTGTGCGATCTCGTCTTTGCCTTTGGCATCGACCGTCATGCCTTGCAGGTTGTTAGCGTTGATGGTCTGTACCTGTTCCACCAGTTTGTCAATCGGCTGCACCATCCGCCCGGCAAAGAAATAGCCGATAAAAAGCAGCAGTATGATGGCGACGACGATCTCGATAATGAGGATTTGGCGGAGGTTCTGCAGGTTCTGAAACCCGTATTTATCAAAGGAGGTGACCAGTACGATGAGGGATACGGAACCTTCGGTGTAGTAGACGCCTACCAATTCGCCGTTATCACGTTCATGACTATATTCTCCGTTCTTCTTAATGTAATCCAGCAGGCGGCGGGGGGTACGGATAGCCGTATCCTTTACATTAGAATATACAAGGTCGTAAGATGGATTGTATACCAGGATGGTTTCCTTGTAGAGGTCCTGGAAAGTGGTTTTGTCCAGTTTACGCAGCAGATCGATCTTGACGCGGTCATCTTCGATGATGACGTTGGCAATAGAGCGGGCACGGTATTCCAGACGTTCCAGGTATTCCGCTTTGCGGGATTGCGCAGAGAAATAATAAGCCAGAATAGCAAAAGTGTTCAGCAATACGAATGCTGAAACAGAGTAGGAGAGCGCTATTTTGTATTTGATCTTCACTCTTCGGCCAGGTAATATCCCATTCCTGTTTTTGTATGCAGGAGCTTATTATCAAAATCTTTATCGATCTTCTTCCGGAGGAAGTTCATGTATACTTCGATGACGTTGGTACCGGTATCGAAGTCGATATCCCATACTTTTTCGGCAATGACCAGTTTGGAGATCACTTTTCCTTTATGGAGGGCCAGGAATTCCAGCAGCTGGTATTCTTTGGCGGTCAGGGCGATCTTTTTGCCACCACGCGTCACTTCTTTCTTTTCACGGTCAATTTCGAGGTCGCCTATAACGATCTTATACTGATTGTTTTCCTGTACGTCGGAGCCGGCGCGTTTGAGGAATACCCGGATACGGGCCATCAGTTCTCTGAAATCGAAGGGTTTCACCAGGTAATCGTCGGCGCCCAGTTCGAATGCCTGCATCTTATCATCCATACCACCCAGGGCGGTGAGCATGATGATGGGGATGGCATTGTTTTTACGGCGGATCACTTCGCATACTTCATACCCGTTAGCATGAGGGAGGTTGAGGTCAAGGATCACCAGGTCGTAGTTATTGCTGGCAGCCAGGCTTTTGCCCATACGGCCGTCGTAGGCAACGTCTACTTCAAAGCCATTCTCTTCCAATCCCTTTTTTACGGTATTAGCCACTTTGATTTCGTCTTCAACTACGAGTATGCGCTGCATAATATTATATATGTTTCTCCGGCCTGAAGATACGAGTTTGCTTTCAGTATCAGTTGTTCGGGTTGCGGTTAAAGCTGTCAGTTTTGCTGTTGTGCTTTAAAACTGACGCCGGGAAGCAAATATTTATGGTGTAAGACCTTCAATATTTACTTCCCGGCGGGTATGAAGATAATGAATACTTTATGGCTGATAGTTGACCGTCAGGTATTCAATAAACTATAATTATTCCAGTTCCATCAGTATTTCGAACACTTTTTCATACTCTTCCGTTGCCTGCTTCAGTTCTTTGCCCAACTGATTATATTCTGCTTCCAGCTGCTGGAACTTCTTCCTGTCGGCATATACGTCAGGGTTGTTCATGGCAGTTTCGATGGTCGCTTTTTTCTCATTCAGTTTGGCCAGTTGCTCTTCCAGTTGCTGGAACTGGCGTTTGTACTTCTGCAGTTCCTTTTGTTTTTCCTTATCAAAAGGGACGTTTTTCTGCTGAGTGTCGGCTTTAGCGTTGTTCTTATTACCGGAATTGTTGTTGTTATTATTGTTATTCGCTGGTCGCTCTGTCTTTACTTCTTTTTTTTTTGACTCGCTGGCATTTTTGTCGCCGGCAGCCAGTTTTGCAGCATCTGCCTGACGTTTTTTGAATTCTTCCCATTCGCCGTAGGTGCCTTTGAATTCTTTGATCTCGCCGTCAACGATTTCCCAGATCTTGTTGGCAGTCTGGCTTACGAAGTAACGGTCGTGCGATACAAGTACATAGGTACCATCATATTGGGCCAATGCGTCAATCAGCATCTGTACAGAGTTCATATCCAGGTGGTTCGTCGGCTCATCGAGCAGGAGGAAGTTCGCCTGACTGATGATCGTTTTGGCCAGGGCCACACGTGCTTTCTCACCTCCGGACAGGATCTTGATCCTTTTATATACGTCGTCGCCGGTGAAGAGGAAGCAACCCAGCAGGGCGCGGAGTTCTACTTCCGTGCGACCGCTACCGAAGTTTTTCAGTTCATCGAGGATTTCGCTGTTCAGGTCAAGGCTTTCCAGCTGGTGCTGTGCGTAGAAGCTCTGTACGACGTTGTGACCGCCGATACGCTCACCTTCCATTGGCTCAACGCCGGCTATTACACGCAGCAGGGTGGACTTACCTTTACCGTTCGCACCGATCAGGGCGATCTTATCACCACGGTTGATCTCTGCGCTGGCGTTTTCGAGAATGGTCAGATTACCAAAGCGTTTGGTAACGTTATTGAGTGTGGTAATGATCTTACCAGGCATTTTATCAGGCGTGAAGTTGATACGGATTTTGGATGGGCCGTTGTCAACCTGCTCTACTCTTTCGAGTCTGTCGAGGCGTTTCGCAATACTCTGTGCCTGTGCAGCTTTGGATGCTTTTGCTTTAAAGCGCTCGATGAAACGTTCCTGCTGACGGATATAATCCTGCTGGTTTTCATAAGCGCGTTGCTGCATTTCACGGCGCAGGTCTTTTTCCTGTTCATAATCTTCGTAGTTACCGGCATAGTGGTGTAACTGCTGCTGGTAAAGTTCTACGATCTTATTCACCATTCTGTCCAGGAAGAAACGGTCGTGCGATACGATGATCACGGCGCCGTTATAACCCAGGAGGTATTTCTCCAGCCATTCGATGGAAGGGAGGTCAAGGTGGTTCGTCGGTTCATCGAGCATGAGTACGTCCGGCTGCTGGAGGATCAGTTTTGCCAGGAGCACACGCATACGCCAACCTCCGGAGAACTGGCTATAGGGACGTTCCAGGTCGGCGGTGGAAAAACCGAGGCCTTCCAGTACCTGGGCGGTTTTGTGCCGCATATTATAACCGTCAAGGGCCTCAAACTCATGGAGTTTGTCGGCATATTCCATGAGCAGGGCTTCTGCTTCATTGGTTTCCAGTTCGAGCGTGATACGCTCAATATCTTTTTCCAGTTTGAGGGCGGCCTCAAAAGCTGTCATGCCCACATTCAGGATAGATTCATCCGATTCAAAACTGAGAAGGTCCTGGTTAAAGAATCCCAGGGAAAGGTTTTTGATCTTGTTTACGCTACCTTTTGAAACGGTGTATTCACCATTGATGACACGCAGAAGGGTAGATTTTCCGGTCCCGTTCAACCCGATCAGACCTACGCGGTCTCCCGGTACAATGTGCCATGAAGCATCTTCAACAATGGCCCTTGCGCCAAACTCAAAAGTGATATCCTGTAGTGCTATCAGCATGTGAAAATTTAATTGAGAGGTGCAAAGTTAGTGCTTTTCAGGGAGAGTCCATAGGGGGCAGACACTTCTATGGACTGATTCGACTATCTTTGGCGGCAAAAGTGAAATAAAACATGAGGTCAGCTATATTTCTGGTTATCATCGCATGCTTTGCCTGTAATGAATCTGCCAAAAAAGAACCTGCAGCAACAGGGCCACAGGAGCACCTGAAGGCGCCGTATGCGGCACAATTCTATGATTCTCTGCAGTTAACAATGGATGCTTATTATGATCTTACTGACGGTTTTTCCCAGAGTAATGCGACCTATGTTAACAAATGGGCAAGTATTCTGAAACAGCATGTTGACAGTCTGCCGCTACAAGCATTACAGATGGATTCTGTAAAACTGGCAGCGATCCGGAGCGCGACCGGCAGTATCAGCGCCGAACTGACGGGCGTACTGGGAGAGCAGGACATTGAAGAGAAAAGGGCCGGTTTCGGGATGGTGTCAGACATGCTGTACGATATTATCCAGGCGACGGGACTGAAAGGAAGTACGGTGTACAGACAGTATTGTCCGATGGCATTTAATGACCGTGGTGCGTATTGGATGAGTAAAAGCAGTAAATTACAGAATCCCTTTTTCGGTAACGGAATGCTGGGATGTGTGGAGGTTACGGACAGTTTAAGTTATTAAACTTTACACATGAGGTAAGAATGCAGTGAGGGCCATTACATTTGATATACAAAAATGCCGTCATTTTTCTTAACTTCGCAAGCCGATTTTATAGGCTATTTAAAATCAACATAAAAGCAAACAGCAATCAGCTGTAGAATAACAGCTCAAATCGTATGATCAACATTACACTACCGGATGGCGCAGTTCGTCAGTATGAAGCAGGAGTAACTGCCATGGATGTTGCCAAGTCCATCAGCGAAGGATTGGCAAGAAAAGTTTTGGCCGCTAAATTTAATGGCGAGGTGACGGATGCGTCCCGCCCCATTACAACGGATGGCACGCTACAGCTATTGACATGGAACGATACGGACGGTAAATCTACCATGTGGCACTCTTCTGCCCACCTGATGGCAGAGGCACTGGAAGCGCTGTATCCCGGAGTGAAACTGGGTATCGGACCTGCTATTGAAAACGGGTTCTACTACGATATTGACCTGGGAGGACGCAGCATTTCTGATGAAGATCTGCAGAAGATCGGCGACAAAATGGCTGAACTGGCGAAGAAAAACAGCGTTTACGAGCGCCGCGAGGTAAGCAAAGCTGAGGCGGAACAATATTTCACTGAAAAGAACGATGAGTACAAGCTGGAACTGATCAGGGACCTGGCAGACGGCACCATCACTTTCTATACACAAGGTAACTTTACAGACCTGTGTCGCGGACCACACATCCCGAACACCGGTTTCATCAAAGCTATCAAGCTGACCAGTATTGCCGGTGCTTACTGGCGTGGTAATGAGAAGAATAAGATGCTGACCCGTATTTACGGTATCACTTTCCCTAGTCAGAAGGAGCTGGATGAATATCTGCACCTGGTAGAAGAGGCGAAAAAACGTGACCACCGTAAACTCGGTAAGGAACTGGAACTGTTCACCTTCTCTGAAAAAGTAGGTCTTGGTCTGCCTTTATGGTTGCCTAAAGGCGCGATGCTGCGTGAACGCTTACAGGGTTTCCTGCAGAAAGCACAGCTCGAAAGTGGTTACCTGCCGGTGGTAACGCCGCATATCGGTAGCAAGAACCTGTACGTGACTTCCGGTCACTACGAAAAATATGGTAAAGACAGCTTCCAGCCGATCCATACACCTGAAGAAGGTGAGGAATTCATGCTGAAACCGATGAACTGTCCGCACCACTGTGAGATCTACAAATCCAGTCCGAAAAGTTATAAAGACCTGCCGGTACGTTTTGCAGAATTCGGTACCGTATACCGTTACGAGCAGCATGGTGAACTCCATGGTCTGACCCGTGTACGTGGGTTTACGCAGGATGATGCGCATCTGTTCTGTCGTCCTGACCAGGTAAAAGAAGAGTTCTGTAAAGTGATCGACCTGGTGCTACACGTGTTCAAAAGTCTGAATTTTACCGATTATACTGCTCAGATCTCCCTGCGTGATCAGGAAGACAGGGCTAAATACATCGGTACGGATGAGAACTGGAACCTGGCCGAGCAGGCGATCATTGAATCAGCCGCAGAGAAAGGCCTGAAAACAGTCGTAGAGTATGGTGAAGCAGCGTTCTACGGACCAAAACTGGACTTCATGGTGAAAGACGCCCTCGGCCGTAAATGGCAGCTGGGTACCATCCAGGTGGACTATAACCTGCCGGAGCGTTTCGAACTGGAGTACGTAGGTGCTGACAACCTGAAACACCGCCCTGTCATGATCCACCGTGCACCATTCGGTTCACTGGAGCGTTTCATAGCGGTACTGATCGAACACTGTGGCGGTAAATTCCCGCTGTGGCTGACTCCGACCCAGGTAAAAATCCTGCCGATCAGTGACAAGAACCAGGAATACGCAGAAAAAGTAGCAGAATTGCTGAAAAATGTTGAAATTCGCGCAGAAATTGATGACCGTAACGAGAAAATAGGTAAGAAGATCAGGGAGACTGAACTTGCAAAAGTACCTTATATGCTCGTCCTCGGTGAAAAGGAGACTGCTGAAAGCAAAGTCGCGGTACGCAGACAAGCAAAAGGCGACCTCGGCGCGATGGACATTGATCAATTCATTGCACTCGTAAAAGAGGAAGTAGTCAGCAGGAAACCGTTCGAATAATTCAATTATGTACAAAAGATCATAAAATATATTTTTAACTAATTGAACTTTTGTATTTTCGGGTACGTTAATTGCTTTATAGTCCATAGATTACAGATGACTGTCTGCGGATTCAGATCACCCGCCGGGCGACCAATCTCTAAGACGCTGTTCGTGGACTATGGACCACATACTGACAATTATTAATTAGTAACTTTATTTTTTTTAATGCCACAAGGACCCAGACCAAGTTTTAACAGTAACAATCCCAACAGGGGTAGAAATCCTAACTTTCGCAGAGAACAACAGCAAGAGCACCGCACGAACAGAATGATTCGTGTGCCTGAAGTGCGACTGGTAGGTGAAAACATTGAGGTTGGGGTATATCGTACAGAGGAAGCCCTGCGCATGGCAGAAGAGCAGGGGCTGGATCTGGTTGAGATTTCCCCTAATGCCGTACCTCCGGTATGCCGTATCATCGACTATAACAAATTCCTCTACGAGAAGAAGAAGAAGGAAAAGGAGATGAAGGCGAAAGCTCATAAGAGCGAGGTGAAGGAAATTCGTTTCACGCCAAATACAGATGACCATGACTTCGATTTCAAGGCGAAACACGCTGAGAAATTCCTGAAGGATGGTAACAAGGTAAAAACATATGTACAATTCAAGGGTCGTGCGATCATGTTTAAAGAACGTGGTGAGCTGATCCTGCTGAAGTTCGCTGAAAGGCTGGCTGAAGTAGGCGCCCTGGAAGGTATGCCGACAATGGAAGGTAAACGCATGATCGCGATCTTCGCACCTAAAAGTGCTAAGAAGAAATCTGATGGCTCGAAAGAAGATCGTCCGAAAGAGGACCGTCCAAAGGATGATCGTCCAAGAGAAGATCGCCCGCAGCAGCCAAGAGAGCCGCGCCCTGCGCCGACTCCATCTGAAGGTAAACCTGAGTAATAGGAACTTAATCCGCTTTATTTACTTGGTGCAATTATATCGAATGAACCCGGGACCTGTGTTCCGGGTTTTTTTGTTTACAGGCCTCCTTACTATTCCTCCATATAGTTTCAAATAAGGGATATTTATGTTTTAATTCTAAACAATTCGAATACCCAAATTTATTATATTGGGTAAGTTTTGACACAATATGCAGGAAAAGATCATTTGTTTTTTAATCGACGACGACGACGATGACCAGGAAATTTTTGCCCTGGCACTTAACACAATAGACACGGATATTACATGCATCACTGCAAATGATGGGATAGAAGCGCTGAACAAACTCAATATTGACAGTGACTTTATCCCCGACTTTATTTTCCTGGACCTGAACATGGTGCGGATGAACGGAAGGGAGTGCCTGACCGAAATAAGAAAACTGCCACGCCTGAAAGAGACGCCCGTAATTATATACTCCACTTCCTCAGAGCAGAAAGATATCACTGAAACAAAGCAATTGGGGGCCACTGATTATATCGTGAAGCCGCCGAGCATCTCCATACTTGTCAAAAGATTGGAGCAAGTTTTGAGAGGTAGAACTAAGACGATTTAGATACTTTATGGAACTAACCAGTATTGTAACCCCTGAATTCCTCACCGGCGGCGGTGAAATGGGGGAATTGATTCGCTCCAGGGATTGGTCTAAAACGCCATTAGGACCTGTAGAAGCGTGGCCTCAAAGTTTGAAGACCTGTGTGCGCATTATGCTTACTTCACGGCAACCCATGTTCGTATGGTGGGGCGGCGATCTGATTAACCTGTATAACGATGCATATAGAAGTATTCTCGGCGGAAAACATCCCGCCGTGCTGGGAAGTCCTGCCAGTGAGGTATGGAAAGAAATATGGCATGAGGTCGGACCCAGAGTAGACGCATGTATGCAGCAGAACATCGGCACTTATGATGAATCATTGTTGTTGCTGATGGAACGGAATGGTTATCCCGAAGAAACGTATTATACATTCTCTTATAGTCCGGTGCCGGCCGATGAAGGTGGTACAGGGGGTATTATCTGCGCAAATACGGACGATACACAGCGTATCCTTGGCGAAAGGCAACTCAGGACGCTAAAAGACCTGGGCAGGCACCTGGCGGCAGCCAGCGACGATGCAGATGTACATACCCGCGCAATAGAGATATTGAAGGATAATCCGGCGGATTTCCCCTTTGCCTGTCTGTATGAACTGAATATAGAGACAGCTACGCTGCAGATAGCCGCGAAAACAGATGACAGCCTGTCTGCGAATGCCCTGCCGCCACAACTTCACCTGGAAAGTGGTATCGCCGGCGAATGGCAATTCCCATATGTGATCACCCATCACCGTACGGCGACCATTGAAGGCCTCCGGAAGAAATATGGCGAACTGCCTTCCGGTAGCTGGAAGATCAGTCCTGACCAGGCTCTCGTGATCCCTGTGATGCAAAATGGGCAGGATTGTCCCTTTGCACTGCTGGTGGTAGGTCTTAATCCGCACCGGCAACTGGATGAGAAATACGCCAGTTTTTTCCAGCTGGTAGCCGATCAGATCGCGAACAGCATTGTCAATGTCCATACAGTAGAAGAAGCCCGTAAAAGAGCGGAAGCACTGCTGGAAATTGACCGGGCCAAAACCGCCTTTTTCAGCAATATCAGTCATGAGTTCCGTACGCCGCTGACGCTGATGTTAGGGCCGCTGGAAGAACTGTTGTCCCAACAGGACGGCATACTGAGTAAGCAACAGGAGGCGAATGTCTCGGCTACGCATCGCAACGCTATGCGTTTGCTTCGCCTGGTAAATACCCTGCTGGACTTCAGCCGTATTGAAGCGGATAAGGTCAGGGCACAGTATTTCCCGGTGAACCTGAGCGATGTTACAACTGATATCGCCAGTACGTTCAGGGCGGCGGTGGAACATGCAGGATTGCAATTTAATGTGAGCTGTAAGGACCTCTCTATGGCTGCCTATGTGGACCGTGATATGTGGGAGAAGGTGATCTTAAATCTCTTATCTAATGCCTTTAAATACACCTTACAGGGCAGTATCAGTGTGATCCTGGAGGAAAGCGATCAACACGCCATATTGCTCGTACGTGATACCGGCGTGGGAATTCCCGTGTCTGAACTGCCCAATATGTTTGAACGTTTTCATCGGGTGAAACAAAGTAAAGGACGATCCTTCGAAGGAACAGGTATCGGTCTTTCACTGGTAAGGGAACTGGTGCAACTGCACAACGGAGATATCAGCGTTGAGAGCGAGGAAGGGAAAGGCAGTACGTTTGTCGTAAGGATACCCCTGGGAAGAGCGCACCTGCCGGAAGAACAGGTGGTAGAACATACAGCTGCAGGTAATGGTGATGATTATGCGTCCGGTCTCAGTAATGCTTACGTCAACGAAGCGATGTATTTCAGCCGTCAGCATGACAGCAATGGTATCGATATCGATAAGATCGAAGAAGGGGAAGAAAAAGCCCGTATCCTGATCGTAGATGATAATGCTGACATGCGTGACTACCTCCAACGTCTGCTCGAAAAACAATATTACATCGAAACAGCCGCCAATGGAAAACTGGCGCTGGATAAAATAGAAACGCATCAGCCGGAGTTGATCATCAGTGACGTCATGATGCCGGAAATGGATGGCATCGAGCTGCTGCATCATGTAAAACATAACCCCGTAACACATTCATTACCAGTTATCCTGGTGTCCGCAAGGGCAGGAGAGGAAGCGACCATCGAAGGCTATGATATTGGGGCGGATGATTATCTGACGAAGCCGTTTTCTGCCAGAGAATTACAGGCGAGGGTACGCGCACAGATCAGGGTATCGAGACTACACCGGCATGCGCTGGATATCTTACAACACAGCGCAGAGGAACTGGAAAAGAAGGTCGAAGCTCGTACTTCTGAACTGTCACGAAAGAATTCAGAGCTCGAACAATTCGCCTATATCGCCAGTCATGATCTGCAGGAACCCCTGCGTAAGATCAGGACCTTCTCTGAGTTGTTGCAGAAGAGTTTGCAGAAGGGAAGTCCCGTTAATAGCTATTTTGAAAAGATCCAGTCATCCGCAGAAAGGATGACACAACTGATCAAAGACGTACTGGACTATTCCCGTCTCTCCAACACCGAAGAGAAGTTCGTACCGATCGATCTGAACACGATATTACGACAGGTAAAAGGTGACTTCGAGCTGCTGATAGAACAGAAACAGGCGACCATCAAAAGCAATACGCTGCCGGTGGTAAAAGGTATTCCCTTACAGCTGCAGCAGCTCTTTACCAATCTGATAGGTAACTCGCTCAAATTCTGTGAAAACCAGCCACTTATAACTATTCAAGCATCGCCTTTGCCAACTCCGGAAATACCATTTTATCCGGGTCTGCAGGAGGACGTTGCCTATGTAAAACTGGAGTTTTCTGACAACGGGATCGGCTTTGAACAGCAGTTCGCAGAAAGGATATTTGCGATCTTCCAGCGACTGAATGAACGTAAAGTATATGCCGGTACCGGCATCGGTCTGGCGCTTTGCAAGAAGATCGTGGAGAATCATCATGGGGTGATCAGGGCGAATGGAAAGCTGAATGAAGGGGCTACATTTACGGTAATACTACCCGCTTAATATACCGGCAAGACATCAAAATAAAAGAGGAACTGATCAGTCAGTTCCTCTTTTATTTTATAACAGGTTATCGCACTTTTTACTGCGGATATCCGGAGAAAAAGAAGGTAGGACGTTCTACACTTTTTAACTGGGCCAGTTTGCCTTCCTGACTATCCACCAGGAAATCCATGGTAAACCGGTCATTACGGATATAGTCCAGCAAAGGCTTCATTTCCGTCGCGATCAGCCCCGCGTTACCACCGAAGGTTTGTCCGGTGAACTTGAATACCCCTGCAGCTGTCTTGGTATAAGTGAACGGATACTCAGCCAGGTACAGGGTGTTGTTCTGAATGACGTAAACGTCCACGTTCATGATACCCTGCGCCACATCAAAGGCGAACTCGGTATAATACAGGGTCAGCCGGTAAGGACCTGTGCGGATCGCATTCGCAGCAGTAGAATAGATCGTTGTAAAGTCCGCAGACCATCCCGGTAATGCCTGTGGCGGAACGATCAGGGAAGAGAAGTCAACTCCCAATAGCCTGTGTGCAGGCACGACAGAGCTGGGAGAGACTTTTACTTCCACCCGTTGACCATTAACTGTAACGTAGAAGACTTCCTTCACCGGGTCCCAGAAGACTTCATGGAATGTATTGCCATTATACGTGATCGGGTCTTTCAGATAAAGTCCGTTCAACGTATAAGAATATGCTGTTGATAATAACTGTACCTGCCCGGCATCATCGATGTAGATCAGGGTAAAGTTTTTGGTAAAGGTGTTCACACTTACCTGGAGCTTGCGGCCATCGCTGAACTCGAGGTACAACCAGGGGTTCTGCGCCATGTAGCTTTCCGCGTTGTCGATCAGCGAAGCAAAGTCACCCGCTGCATATGCGTCCGCTTCTGCCTGTGTCGCTTTTACCAGCACCATTTTGGTGTTATTGGCGATACCGGTCAGCTTGATGGTATCAGCCGAAACTTCGTCAATACTGTATTCAAAGTCGATCGCATAACCCTGTCCGGTAGCACCGCCATAAACATTTGGGTCGGGATCGGAGAGCAGGTGCAGATAGGAGTAGGTATCAAACAGGATAGAAGGACGCTGTACCGCTTTCAGGCGATAAGTACTTTCCAGTCCATCGGTAGCCGCATCCAGTGTCACATCGCTGTACATGGTTACACGGTCATTGGTACCGAACTTAAAATAGAAGGCATATCCGCCACCGGCAGCAGGATAGACTGCCGTTTTCCATCCGTAGGCGCTTCCTGTTAAAGTAGCCTTGTATTCTTTCATGGCTTCCTCCAAACGCTCTTCCGGTTTCTCCCCGAAGAGCGACTCGGTCTTATCCTTCGAACATGCGGCAAAGAGAAATGCCAGCAGTAAGATATATAGTCTGTTATAAAGCATGTTTCCTGTTTTACAAGTTATCAATTGCATCCTGTACGCGGGTCTGGAGACGGTAGAAGTCGATGTTATAATTCTCCATAAAGTAGCGCACTACGATCTCTTCCTTCTGACGGAATTTAGCCTGCGCGTCATCCGGAGCTTCCGCAATAATAGCTTCATAGCCGTCTTTACCTTCTACCAGCATGGTGGAGATCATTTCAACAAAGTCCTCATCCGGCGCACTACGGGCATACTGTGTGATAAACCCTCTTTCCAGGGCCTCATCCAGGGTGTAGTCATTCCAGCTGCCGGTATAACCGGTGGAGATGCGTTTATACTCAACAGGGTACATGATGGTCTGATGCAGGATATGCGCAAATTCGTGGTGAATGGTATGCAGCATTTCTTTTACGAAAGGTTTGTCGGTCAGTACGAAATCGTTCAGCCAGAACAGCACGATCTTACGGCCGCCTTCTGCGGTACCGAGCGTAATGGTGTTGTTGGAGTTGAACTGCGGACTACCCACCAGGACGAACTGTTTCTGGCAATAGGTCTTGAAGAAGGTCTCACCGGCTTCCGCGATATAAGGCGCGATCCAGGTTTTCTGGATAGAGCTCATAACGGGTTGTACCTTGCTTTCCATCACCGGCACCAGTGTTTTATCCAGTGTCAGTTCATAGCGTTCGAAGCGGTATTTTACTTCGATATTATAGGGTTTTGTGAAAACGGAGTCCAGCCAGAAGTCCAGCGGGCCTTTTTGCCAGGTTTCACCGCCGAGGCCGGGGATGTTCACACTATCTATTTTATCGTCCTTTGAACAGGCCATCAGGCTGCCGAGGAAGATAAATACCATGAGCAATTTTATCTGCATTTGTTTCATAGTCAAATTAGTTTTACCGTGTTAACGGGGGTTCTGTTGAATGCCGGCCAGTACAACTTCCTGTGGTAACTGGAAGAGGCGACGTGGGTCATTGGCGGTCAGGGTCGCTGATTCCCCTGTTACGCTGGTATGGGTAACAGGCAGGTCATAGCGTAAGATGTCAAACCAGCGGGTACCTTCCTGTATGAACTCTGCCCGTTTGAAGTCGAGCAGCGCACCTACCAGTGCTGTTTTCAGGTCGTTGGTACCATAGAAGTTCCTGAGTTTGCTATCCGTAATTTTGAAGTTACTGGTGTATCCCTCGATACGCATGCTGGCGTAATCGTCCAGGTCATTCTTGGCGGCGGTATTATTGCCCAGGTAAATATTGGCCTCAATGCGGTTGAACAGGGCTTCTTCTGCTGTGAAAAGCGGGAAGATAGTGTAAGGCACCCCTATATCAGCATTGGCGCTGGAGCGTACGAAATGCTCCCGGAATTTCAGCACCACCCAGTTCTCCGTACTTCCCCGGTAGTAGAGTGGCTGTATCCAGGTAGAACCTGTTACGTTCCTGAAGATGAATAATTCATATACCAGGTCTGTTCTTAATCCATAGCGATAGCTGGCCACAGAACGCGCCCAGTTGGAAGGAGCTTCTACCAGCAACAGATTGGCTGTTTCGGAAGCTTTGGTATAGATGGCCTCCATTTCGGTACCGGTCAGCTGACTGTATACCGTTACCCATGGACGGAGATTGGTCTTGAAGTTCCCACCCGGAAATACATTGTTCGAATAGGTGATGACTTTCTGGTAATCCTTTTTGAACAGGTAGAAACGGGCAGCAAAGGCATTGGCCGCTGCTTTGTTGAAATGGTATTTAGGCACTTTGTAGGAAGTATTGTCCAGCAGCGGTAGACCTGTTAACAAGTCTTTTTCGATCTGCTCGTATACAAAGGCGACGGTCTTCCTTTCATATTTCGCGTTGACAACTTTCTCAGGCGTAGTGACATAGGGAATACCCGGGTCCTGTGCAGCTGTAGAAGCGTTGTATACTTTGGAGAACAGGGTCACCAGCATAAAGTGGTTGTATGCGCGGGCCACCAGTGCTTCGCCTTTTTGTGCGTTATAGTCTTCCGGATTGTCTGCTTTAGCGATCGCGTCCAGCGCCTGGTTACAGGCTGCGATAGACTGATAACAGGCATTCCAGTAGTTGGTAGGAGAGCCTTGTTCGCGTTCTGTCACATCCCGGAAAAAGTAAGGGTTGGTATTGATCTGTTCCGTGAGGAAACCGCCGGTACCTTTATCGGCCGCATTATCAGAAGCTGCTTCCGTGAAAGTGGCATAGTCTGCCTGCGGATAGGCAGTGGCTAACAATTCGGCTACTTTCTCCACCGAATTAAGCTGCGTACGCTGGTCAGGCGACTGCTCCAGGTATTTCTTACATCCGGCAGCCGTGATCAGTGTTGCAGCAAGTATATAGTAAGTTATCTTTTTCATCGTTACATGGTTTTTACGTTATAAACCTGCTTTCAGGGAAAGAGTGAACTGTCTTGGGATCGGCAGTGCAACACCTCCGGAATTAAAGAATTCAGGGTCCTGTCCGTTGAGACGGTCGTCAGAATAGATCAGCCATACGTTATTGGCGACCAGACTCACTGACAGGTTATTAAATCCGGCCCTGCGGATCATCTTCGGAGGAAGATTGTACGCAACGGATACCTGTTTCAGTCTTACGAAATCGCCATTGGCTACGCGCGCTGTTGAATAGTTGTAGTTGTTGTACGGATATGCGCCGTCCAACAGTGAATTGCCCAGTTTATCGAGTACGGAAGGTACGTCGGTACGGGTTTCATCTCCCGGCAGTGTCCAGCGGTTCAGGAAATCATTGGAACTGGCGTCCAGATCGGTGTACTGCTGTTTAAAGCCCGGGTTCAGCCTGATCTTATTACCCGTGCTGTAGGTCACCAGGGCAGAGAGGGAGAAATTGCTGTAACGAAGGGTATTGAACCAGCCGCCGGTCAGGGTAGGGTCTATCGGCCCATTGTATACCAGGTTATTTACCTTGTCACTTTGCAGATAAACGTTACCGCTTTTCTGTCCGTCCTGGTTGGTGAATAAAGGCGTACCGTCTTTCGGGTTCAGCCCTTCAAACGGAATGGAGTACAGTCCGCGTACGGGGTGACCAACAGTAGCGCCACCATCCGCAACTACGAGGTCCCATATGATCGGGAGGTTCTCCAGTTTGGTGATCTTTCCTTTATTATAACCAACGGTCAATTGTGTGCGGAGCCCCCATGTCTTATTATCGACAATTTTGTAGGCGGCAGTCGCTTCCACACCGTGGGATTTCATATCGCCATAGTTGGCAATTTTCACGCTTTCGCCACCGATACCGGAGGTACGGATAGGACCGATCAGATCAAATCCTTTACGCAGGTAACCATCGATGGTGAAGGTCAGTCTGTCCTGGAACAGGCCCGCATCGATACCGACGTTGGTCTCATATTGTTTCTCCCAGGTCAGTTCTGAGTTCTCCAGGCTCTGGATATAGATCACGGATTCTATTTCGGAAAGATAAGGGCGTTTGGCGCTACGGTTCTGCAATACGACACTGGAGTTACGGGCATTACCCATACTACCGGTCAGACCGTAAGTAGCACGGAGCGTCAAACGGTTGACAGTTTGCTGTCTGCGCATGAAGTCTTCTGTATCCACGTTCCAGGAACCGCTGACGTTCCAGGTAGGCAACCAGCGTGCGGTGCGGGATTCACCGAGCAGGTTGGAACCATCGTAGCGGATGCTGGCGTTGAAGTTATATTTTCCTTTGTAGGAGTAGGCAGCATTGGCGAGGTATGCCAGGTAGCGGTCATAGTTCTGCGAGATGCTGTAGTAGTTGAAGTTATTCTCTACGTTTTGTTTGATGATATTCGGGTCGATGAATGGCACACCACCTTTATCGAACTGATAGCCATACCCATCAAACTGTCTGTTCTGACGGTTCGCGTAGCGCAATTCCTGTGATCCCAGGAAGTTCACCATGTGTTTGTCATTCCAGGTTTTATTCCATTCGATCATGTTACGGAAATAGTAACTGACCAGGTAATCATCTTCCGTTGTATAGATACCACCATAAGGCAGTACTACTACCGGTTCTGCTTCCGGATCGTCCGGATTGCGGTAGAGGAAGCGGTTACGGGAGCGGATGGTCGCATCGCCTGCTGCACGGTATGCCTGTGGCATATTGGAGTTCTCCTTGATCTTGTGGTCCTGGCTGGATTTCACATAGCGCAGGTTACCCAGGAAGGTATACTTCAGGTTCTTCAGGATCTTGTAGGAGAAGTCGCCTTGCAGCTTGATATCGAGCTGGGTCAGGTCGATATAGTTATTGCTCATTTCATTAACGATATTGAAAGGAGCGAAGTTGCGGGTAAAGTATTCCAGGTTGCCTTTCTCATCGTAGGCGGTCAGGGCGCGGCTGGTATTGAGCGCGTAACTATAGGGGTTGATATCAAAGTCACGGTCGAATTGTCCGCTTACGGCATTACTGTTCCTGTTGAGCGTACCAGGCACACGCTGGTCACGTACCACACCCTGGGTGATAAAACCGAAGGATACTTTATCGTTGATATTGTAGTTGGCCCTTACGTTGCCCGTAAAGCGTTTTACCTTATCTGCCAGTGTCCAGCCCTGGTCCTGCAGGAAGCTGGTGGACACATAGAGCTGTGATTTATCAGTACCGGAGGATACGCTGAGCGAGTGTTCCTGCATAAAGGAGTTGCGGAACAGCACATCAAACCAGTCGGTATTGGCTTTGGCGTAACGCTCCAGGAACTGGCGTTTGCTTTCCGGGCTGTTATACAGACCGAAGGTGCCGTTGGTCGCGTTGTACTTGTCGATCAGATTATACATCTTGGTATAGACACCACCATTTTCGGCGCGGGTCGCATCAGAATGGTTCAGCCATCCTTTCAGGGCCAGTTCATTATAGAAAGCCATCTGATCGTCCGACTTCATGATGTCGAACTGGTCGTAGGTAGGTTTCAGGTAAGTAGAGAAGTTGCCGGTATAGGAAACTACAGGTTGACCGACCTTACCTTTTTTCGTTGTTACGACCACCACGCCGTTCATCGCACGTGCACCATACAGGGCGGTAGCGGCGGCATCTTTCAGTATCTGGAAACTTTCTATATCGTCCGGGTTCAGACCAGCCACAGAGGAACCGAGCAGGGTAGCAGGGTTACCGGTGGAGAGCTGTTCGTTGGATACGTTGATGACGTCTTCCAGCACAACACCATCCACCACCCAGAGGGGTTTGTTATCACCGGTGATGGAGGTAGCGCCACGTACGCGTATTTTAGGTGCAGCGCCGAAGGTACCGGATACGTTCTGTACGCTGACACCGGCTACCTGGCCTTCCAGCATACGGCTGACATCGGTGATACCATCGCGTTTAATGTCGGATGCTTTTACGTTGGCGGCGGCACCCGTAAAGAGTTTGCGGTCGATCGTCTGGTAACCCGTCACAACGACTTCCTTCAGTGCGCTCACGTCTTCATCGAGGATAACATTGAGCGGTTCTGTTGACGAAGCTTTCATTTCACGGGATTTGTACCCGACCATGGAGAAGGTGAGGGTAGCGCCTTTTTTTACTTTCAACGTATAGGCGCCTGCGGCATCTGTGACGGTCCCGTTAACGGTCCCTTTTTCTATTACGTTAATACCAGGGATGGCTTCCGGCCGGCCATTTTTTCCATAGATCCTTACAATACCGCTAACTGTTTCAGTAACAGGCTGTTGAAATAATCCATAGGTGCCGGGCGAAACGGTTTTCGTCATGGCGGGGGCAGCATTTACATGCACCTGACCGAATGCGCTGCACACGAGCAGGCATAGCCACTTTGCTTTTGGGTTTAGAATGTACATACTACAGATTTTGGTTACCCTTCAACGGGTTAAAAGGAAAACATTTATATGATATTAGGATAATTGCAAGGTTTCTACATACAGTGCTCTTACGAACCCCTCTACTAACTTACGCAATATTTTCCTTTTCTTTGTGAATCAATCCGTCACGTTTTGCAGAGAAGAGACTTACGCGTTATATTAGTATCACTGATCGTCAGTTTTGTTTTAACGGGGACCAAATTTGCTGCCTGGTTCCTGACCCATTCTGTAGCCATCCTTTCTGATGCGCTGGAATCCATTATCAACGTTGTGGCCGGGGCTTTTGCCTGTTACAGTATTTATCTGACCCGGAAACCGAAAGATGAAAATCATCCTTACGGACACGGGAAGGTGGAGTTTTTTTCTATCGGCTTTGAAGGGGCGATGATTTTTATTGCCGGTTGTCTTATTCTTTTCAAGGCAGGGCAATATCTGTTTATGCCTACGGAACTGCATAAACTGGATAAGGGTGTCTGGCTGATCGCAGGAACGACGCTGGCCAATCTGTTATTAGGTCTTTTCCTGGTACGGGAAGGGAAGAAGCTGAATTCCATGACCATCACCGGCAACGGGCAGCATATTATGACGGATGTATACAGCAGTCTGGGATTGATCGCGGCATTGCTGATCATACATTTTACCGGCTGGCAGTGGATCGATCCGGCGGCGTCCGCGCTGATGGGGGTATTGATCTTACGACAGGGCGCTCAGTTGCTGCGGACCTCCATCTCCGGTCTGATGGATGAAACGGATATGCGTGTAGTGGATGAGGTGATAAAGGTATTGTCTGCGCATCGTGCGGAGCGCTGGATAGATGTACATAATATGCGCGTACAGCAATATGGTAATAACTATCATATTGATTGTCATCTCACTTTACCCTATTACCTGGAACTGAGCGACGCGCACGAAGAATTAAAGTCGATCGAACGCCTGGTGAACGATGCTTTTTCCTCCGGAGAAGTAGAATTTTTTATACATACGGACCCTTGTATTCCATCCTGCTGTCATTATTGTCAGATGGAAAATTGTCCTGTACGCCAGGATGCGTTTAGGGGGCTGATCGAATGGAAGAGAGAGAACGTCCTGCCCAACAGGAAGCATGGGGAGTAATTATTCCTCCCCGTCTTCGGTGCCATGTCCTAAGATGGCGCTAACCGGTTTTACTGCACGGTAGATATTCCGGTTGTATTTATTTCCAAGAATGATGATCGTAGAAGTATCTTTTATGATACGGTTGAACACGGTGTTATTGCCGTGCCACCAGCCATTGTGATAAACGATCTCGCTGCTGTCAGGGTAAACCATGAGTCTCCAGCCAAGGCCATAGTTACGGATACCTGGCTTTTCGTGGCTGTAAGGCGTGTAAGCTGCCTTGATAGTCTCCGGAGAGAACAGTTGACCATTATACAGGGCCTGGTCCCATTTGAGCATGTCTCTGGCGGTGCTGTAGATGCCTTTATCGCCAAATACGCCGTCAAAGTACGTGTCTGGCTCCAGTTGTCCATTGTATTTATGACTGGCCGTCTGGTGAGCGCGTACGGCGCTTGACGGGTCATATACAAATGTGTTGGTCATGCCCAGGGGATTGAAGAAGGTCTGTTGCATGAACTCGGCGTACTTCTGTCCGCTTACTTTTTCGATAATAGCACCCAGCAGCATGTAATTCGTATTACAATACTGGAAATGTGTGCCTGGAGCATGCTGGATACGCGGGCGATGTTTGATCATCAGCTGGATCACATCTTCATTGGTCAGGAATTTGTCCTTATCCGGCCAGATGCTGTCGCAGAAGTAAAGGTAGTTTGGCAGGCCGCTACGATGGGAGAGCAGCATCTGCAGGGTGATACCCTTATATGGAAACTGAGGATAATATTTCTGTACAGAGTCCTGAAGCCCCAATTTTCCTTTTTCCATCAGGGAAAGAACGCCCATAGCGGTAAAAGTCTTGGAAACGGAGGCCAGCTGGAAGGAAGAACTATCATTGATAGCAGAATTCCTGTTCCGGTAGTTTTCCAGGCCATGGTATTGTTCGAAGATGATGACGCCCTTTTTGGCAACGATCATAGACCCGTTAAAGCCGCCGCGGACCATGTCTCTGTAAAAACTGTTCAATTCTACCTGCTGTGCTTTGGTGGAGGGGGCGTTAAGGACGGCCATGGCGGTTTCGCTTAACACTTCAGTCCTCGGAGTATCTGCTTTATTTTTGCCTTCTTTGTTATTTGCTGCATTGCTCTGACAGGCTGTAATCGCGTACAAGGCCATGCCGGAAATAGTTAATACGATATAAGCTGCTTTCATCTGCTAGTTAGAGTCGGTTCTGTTTCTGCTTACTTAATTGTAAAGGCGTCAAAATTAGCCCCGGATGATTTGTTACGCAAAAAAAACAGTCGCCAAAACACGATTTTAAAGGTATTTTAAGATTTAAAGGACAAAAACACCTAAAAAAGGGCCAAATTCGATTTAAATTTTGACGAAATCAAATTCGGAGGGCAGACTGTTTGATAATTGCTGAACATCTTTTAGGTTTGTGCCTTCGTTTTGGCATATTACAATTATTAAGCCAATTGTTTATTGCAGTTGGTAACGCATAAAATATAATCAATGGATCAGCAAAAGTTGACAAGTTATCCGAAGGAGAAGATCAATATTTTATTGTTGGAAAATATCAGCGATGCCGCAGCTGCGGAATTTTCATCGGCGGGGTATGCCAATGTAAAAAGATTGTCGGGCGCATTAGGTGAGGAAGATCTGATCCGTGAAGTGAAAGACGTTCATCTGCTGGGTATCCGTTCAAAGACACAGGTTACCAGGAAGGTACTGGAAGCTGCCACCAAGTTACAGGCGGTGGGTTGTTTCTGTATCGGTACAAATCAGGTAGATCTGAAAAGCGCCCGTGAGCTGGGTGTAGCCGTATTCAATGCGCCTTATTCCAATACCCGTTCTGTAGCGGAACTGGTGATCGGTTTGTCCATCATGCTGATCCGCCGTATTCCCGACAAGAACGCAGCAGCGCATGATGGTATCTGGATGAAGGAAGCAAAGGGCAGTTACGAGCTGCGTGGCAAATCACTGGGTATCGTTGGCTATGGTAATATTGGTAGCCAGGTCAGCGTACTGGCAGAAGCACTTGGTATGAACGTATTCTACTACGATGTGGAAACCAAGCTGCCACTGGGTAACGCGGTGCAGTTACGCTCTCTGGAAGCGTTGTTCGGGCAGGCGGATATTATATCCCTGCACGTACCATCTACCAAGACCACTGCAAACATGATCAATAAGGAAACGTTGAAACACGCGAAGAAAGGCGCTATTTTCATCAACTACGCACGTGGCGAAGTGGTGGAGCTGGATGACCTGAAAGAGGCGCTGGTAAGCGGTCAGCTGTCAGGTGCAGCGATCGACGTATTCCCGGTTGAACCTGAAAAAAATGGTGCTGCATTTTCCACTCCTTTGCAGAAATTATCTAATGTGATCCTGACGCCGCATATCGGTGGCAGCACAGAAGAAGCACAGCATAATATCGGTCTGGATGTAAGCGCAAAAATGCTGAACTATCTGGAAAAAGGCGCGAGCTTTGGTTCTCATACGATTCCAGCTATCAGTGTTCCGGCTGTAGATCATACACACCGTATCCTGCATATTCACCAGAACGTGCCGGGCGTACTGTCTGAGATCAACACGGTGTTATCTCAGAATAAGATCAACATCCTGGGTCAGTATCTGAAAACGAATGATGCGATCGGTTATGTGGTGCTGGACGTGGATAGCAAATTATCCAAAGAAGCATTTGCGTTGCTGAAAGATGTCAATCATACGATTAAAACAAGACTGCTTTATTAAGCAGTATACTGAGATAAAAAAAAGGCGATCGCAACGTTGCGATCGCCTTTTTTTATCTCATTATACTGTTGCCAGGAATCAGAAATCAGGTAATAAATGTATTCAAGATATTACTAACTATAACGTATATACTGAAATATATAGAATTTAATTAAATTCCTGAAAACGCCTGATTCTATTGGCAATTATAAAGATCATAAATCCGGAATTATTATATACTTGATACTAACTGTATTTAATATACGCTAATATGTAATATTCAATATAGCGCTAAACAATTCCTGGTTTCTAAGTCTTATTCTGCCTTCTGAATTTTAAAACGTTTGTGATAACTACCACTGGAAATGTCCAGGATATAGAAACCACGTGGCAGGTTGGAAGTATTCAGGAAACAGGCGGACTGTTTACCTTTTACTACAGTACGTAATACCTGACGACCGTTAAGATCAAAGATGGTTGCTACGTGAGACGCGTAAGCTGCAGGCACCGTGTAATTCAGCTGATTGCCGAATGGATTTGGATAGACATTCAGTTGTGCGTCTTTCTGTGTTTCTTCCGGTCTGGAAGCTGCGAGTGTTGTAGCGGTAGCGGCAGTTGCCGGTCCGATGACCGTGAAATTAAATTTCTCCCAACCATCGATCGTAGGACGCGTACAGGTCATAGCTGCTGCACCATTTTCTGAAGAAACATACAAGCCGTTATTACCTCTCAGGGAGATGGTGCCATCGGCATTGGTGATCCAGTCAAAAGCCTCGTAGGAAGCTGCGGTGGTGCGGTTACAGGTCATGGCCTGCAGGCCGTTTTCAGAGGAAACGTATTTGCCCATGCTGCGCAGGTTTACTTTACCAGGGCCGGCATTCCATACGGAGAACTGTTCCCAGGTCTGCGGAGCAGTTCTTTCGCAGGTCATGGCTTTTGTGCCATTTTCTCCACTTACATAGAGATTGTTGCTACCTCTGAGCGTGATGATCTGGCCAACCGGAATGTTGTTGCCAGGGTTGCTGGTTGTAGAGAACTGTACCCAGTTCAGATTGAATCCACCCGCGGCGATGTGGAGACGTAATGTCTGTTCGCCGGCAGCTAATGTAGCCGTGGTGCTGACAGTGGTCCATGTCTGCCATGCGCCGGTAACAGGCACAGTAGCGGTAGACAATACAGCGCCATCTTTTCTCAGTTCGATAGTACCACCGGCAGTTTCGCTGGCGACCCTGAACTGTACGTTGTAAGTACCTGCTGTCTGTACATTGACGTTGTAATCCAGCCAGTCGCCCGCATCGGTGTAACCAACATTTGATCCACCGCCTGCGTCAGTAGTAGCTTCGGTCTGGATGCCGCTCATGCTGGTGAAATTCTCTGCCTGTACGGTACCAGGGACCGGGATGGCAGGAGCGGGGCCGCCTGGCGTAACACCACCGAGCCAGAGTAATCCGTCGATGATAAACCTGTTTTGGATCTCGCTGGCGAATGTGGACGACTTCGGCGTGTTATTGCTGTAATTCATGTCGTTGTGACCGAAGTTGGCATACAGCATTTTGAAGTTGTTGTTGGTCCACATGATAGGGTAGTAGCCGCTTGTCCAGGACTGGTTAGGATCGGTACCGAGCGGGAAGCTCACAGGGTCTACGGATGCGAGTATCCTGATGTTGCTGTTGTTCCGCAGGTCGTTGGTCCAGCTGTACCATTCGCTGACAGCGGAGGTGAAGGTGGCGGGCAGGCGCAGGGTACTGGCGTGCGTACGGTCTTCGACTCTGAGTGTAGCGCTGGTAGGGCCCCAGGTGTTGTTACGGAAGTTACCGCTACCCAGGAAGGTGTTGTGGTACCAGCTCCAGCCGGAGGCGCTGGTAGTGAAAGCGCAGACGTGGAAGCCCATCCAAGCGCCACCATTCTGCATGTACTGCTGGAAGGCGGCACGTTGTGCGGCGCCGGAAGGCAGGTCATCCAGGAAGAGGACTACCTGGTACTGCGACAGAAAATTCGCGTTCAGGTTGTTCCAGTTGTTGGTTGCTTCATAAGAGAAATTGTACTGCGCGGCGATGGTGGGAAACCAGCGGTTGGCTTCCTGTACAAAGCTGATGTGCGCGGCGTCCCATGTGCCATTGTAGAAGGCAATGACCTTGAAGCGGGGCGTCTGAGCCTGAGAATGGAAAGCTGCGGTCAGCAGCAAAAGGAATAATGCAAGCGTCTGCATTATCCGTTTGTAACGGAGAACGTGGATTGTCATGAGGGACAATTTAACAGTTATTAAGAGGGTGGTATAGGTTACCTATCGCATCCAAGATAGGTAAAAATGGGGAATACAAGTAAAAAGCCGTTTTGATAGTAGTTATCTTTCGTTAATGCTCCGTGTTTGAACGAAGGACGAATGTAAGATGAGTACTATCAAAACGGCTTCAAAGTGGATGGATATAATGATATAAAGATAAGGACCAGGACTTTATCTACACAGCAGGGGAGATATTTCACATATTGTCCAAAAACAAAACAGCCGGTGTTGATTTAACACCGGCTATCAAGTATTTTATGCTTCGAAGCTTCGCGAGATTACTTAACGGAAGCAACCAGATTTTTGAAAGTTTCTGGTTCATTCATTGCCAGATCAGCTAATACCTTTCTGTTCAGACCGATATTCTTAACTGACAATTTATGGATAAACTCAGAATAAGTGATTCCTTCAGCGCGAACTGCTGCGTTGATACGAGCGATCCACAGCTGACGGTAATTTCTTTTCTTGAGTTTGCGACCTACGTAGCTATACGTAAGACCTTTCTCCAATACGTTTTTCGCTACTGTGTAAACATTTTTACGTTTACCGTAGAAGCCTTTGGCCTGCTTTAATATTTTCTTCCTGCGGGCCCTGGAAGCAACAGCATTTACTGAACGAGGCATATAGTGCTTTTTTGATCAGGTTTAATAATTAATTACTCAACAACACCACTTCTCATTATCTGAGAGCAAGCATTCTTTTTACCAGGTTCAGGTTAGCCGAATCTACAAGGGTGCTACCTCTCAGGTGGCGTTTTCTCTTGTTAGACTTCTTAGTCAGCAAGTGACTTTTGAAGGCGTTATACCTCTTAATCTGTCCGCTCCCGGTAACCTTGAAGGTCTTCTTCGCCCGGGAATGAGTCTTTACTTTAGGCATCTTACATCAAATTTGGTCTGCAAAGGTAGATAAATATTTAATACAACAAGCACGTGTTATAAAATATTTATTAACGTATTGACAGTGTGGATAACTTTTGCACACAAAGGCAAACTTTTTTTCGTCCAACTAAGGTACTGAAAATCAAATTCCCCCCGCCTGCTTATTTCCAATTATGCTTCCATTTATCGATTTAGAATATATACACATTTTTTATATTTCCTATATTAGTTATAATTTTAATTTTAAAATAGTCTCATTTCTTAGCCATATCAAGTAAAAAAATGATCAAGCCTATGGAAACACTTTACACTTCTCAAAAAGCCATTCCGGTAAGGGATTGGAGTCATGAACGATCGGTAAGCTATTGTAAATCCGTCAGTTGGTGCGATGTCTAGTCGCCCGTCACCTGATACTTTTTTCACAAAACACCTACTGATGAAAAAGATTCTAATCCTATTATATACTATGATGTGTTGCGTTGTGGCGATGGCCCAGACTTCACCACCCGTAGCATCACAGTATATTAACGTACCGAATGAAGTTTGTATCTCGACCGCCAGTAGTACTGCCGGTCAGGCGAAATACCTCAGTATAAACGCCACGATAGCCAACAACCTCAGCGGTAATGGTTATCGACCAGCTACTGAGAAAGCATCATGGGCGATATCGGGACCATCGGGGACCGATGCGGACTATGAAATTCTGTACACAGCTAATACCACTGCGACGACAAAAGCAACTAAGCTACAAAAAACAATGTCGCTGACCCTGCAGTTCATGCAGCCTGGTACTTATACTGTGACCATTAACATTCCCTATACGTACAATAATGGATCGGTAAGAACTTTTACCACCACCCGTACGATTGTAGCGCATGACTGTACTATCAATATCTGTGGATCCAACGAGGCCAACGATAAACCAGGTTTCTTTGAAGACTTCGGTACGATGGCCAACGGCGTGACCCGCAGAAAATATCCGATCGATGGCGTAGTAACCTACGACTATCAGGGTACAGGAGAGCTTGCAGATAACTATTACTCAATCTCCAACACGACCCAGTTAAAGGGAGACTGGGTGAACAATACTGACCACACCGGTAACAACCGTGGTGCGATGCTCGTTGCCAACTCCGCTTATCTCCCGAAACGAATGTATCAGAAAACGGTAACAGGTCTCTGTCGCGGTTCTGTATACAACTTTAGTGCATGGTTGATCAACATCAACCCTATTGGCGTTTTTGAAAGTGGTTGCGTCAGCAAATATCAATATGCTGGTGTGACCTTCCAGGTGGTGAATGCCGCCAACCCAAGCCAGATCCTGGCAAACTTCCCGACCTATAACGTGTCGATGGACCTCAGTAACGCAAAATCGAGCTGGCAGAAATATGGTGGCTCATTTACGGTACCATCCAATATCGACTCCGTTAAGGTAATTATCATGAACGACATGGATGGTGGTTGTGGTAACGACATCGCGATCGATGATATCGAATTCGCATATTGTAGCCCAAGCATCACCGCATCTATTAAAGGTAAGACGGATAACCTCGCGGAAGTAGTCTGCGAAGGCGCCCCTATTACCCTCACATCCAACTATACCCCTACCACTTACTTTACAAATCCGGCTTACCAATGGGAAATGAGTGACGACGAAGGTCTCACTTATGTTAACGTTCCATTTGGTACCAATACATCAAAGGAACTGGTGATCGGACCTGGTGAACTGAAAGGTACCAGGAACGTTCCCACTTCTTATCGTTTCCGTGTACGTATTTATGAGGTCGGGAGTAACTCGGTCACGTGTGCCGCGCCTTCAGAATTCGTCCGGCTAACGATACTACCAATGCCTCAGCTGTACCTGACCAAGAGCAAGGTCTGCGCGGGCGCCTTTGTTGAATTGCAGGCATCGGGTGGTTTCGACCGCTTTACGTGGAAAGACCTTCCGGGATACGTAGGTGATACCCGTACCATCCAGGTATTGGGTGATACCACTATTATGGTGTACGGTTATGTGGATTATGCAGACGGTCATACCTGTGTGGACTCAAACACTGCATTTATCAGTTCCGTAGAATCACCGATTGTAGAAGTACTCTCTACTTCACAGAATATCTGTGAAGGTTCTTCTGTTGATATCAAGATCAATGACGCCATTAATAATGGTGTTAACATTATTAAATGGTATCAGGGTCCGGATGCAGGTGGTACCCTCACTCCGTTGCCAGCATACGATGGTCTGACAACGCTTTCTCAGGTGCAGATCAACTCTGCTCCGGAAGGTATTTTCACGGTTATTGTAAGCACTCCGGGTGATATATGTAAGGTACAATCCGCACCATTCGTTATTAACGTAACACCAATACCAGTATCTAAGCCTGGTCCGGCGCAAACAGCCTGTGCCAGCATGAACTCCTCTGGTAACTTTACCATGGCCGCAATACTGGACCCAGGTCAAAGTGGTGTATGGACGATCGACTCCATCTGGGGTCCTGCCGCACCTCCTGATACAGTAGGTGTAAACCTGAAAGACTATGCGAACATCACCCTGCCAACTCTTCGTAATACAAGAGTAACGCTGAAGAAAGGTGGTACCAGCGTAAGATTCAGATGGACCGTAAAGAGCACAGCAAACAACTCCTGTACAAGCAGCGATACTGTAACCCTGTCTCTCCTGTATGATCCATCTTACAGCGATGCAGGTCCGGATACTACACTTTGTGGTAATAATAATGTATTCACTATGCGGGCCAGCCGACCTGATCCAACCCTTACAGGGCTGTATACGGAAACGGGTACCTGGAAGCTGGTAAGTGGGAACGCGACTATCGCGAACATTAATCAATATAATACCACCGTTACCTCTCTGGTAAATGAGCAGGATATCGTATTAACATGGAAGATCACCAATGCTGGTGGTTGTACGCCAAATGAGGATACGGTTATACTGCACAAGACAACTAAACCAGTCATCAGACTGCAACCAATACCAGTTCTTTGTAACACGGCGACTACCTTCGACCTGGATACGATCTCCACAAAAGGTAATCCGAATGTTTACACAGTGACCACTGGTACGCCAGCTATGCCAGGTTTCACGGCTGTCACCAATGACACCATCAGAACATGGCCGCTGACCTTCAACATCCCTACAGGTACTCCTGCTGGTAACTATAACTTCAACATGAGTTATAAGAACAGCGCATCTGCGGGTTGTGACTCTACTATTACTTTCACGGTAGGTGTAGCAACGCCTCCAACTGCTCCGACTTCTGTAACTGTAGGTACACCAGGTATCTGCGTAACCGGTTCCACTACACTGACTGTTGTAGGCGGTAGCCTGGGTACTCAGCCAAATGGTACGCCAAATGCAGTATGGAGATGGTACGCAGGTGGTTGCGGAACAGGTACTTCAATCGGTACCGGTGCAACTATCACCGTAAATAACATCACTGCTACCACCACTTATTATGTACGTGCTGAAAGCACTGTGGGTGGTTGTGGTAATACTGCCTGCGCAAGCGGTACTGTAACTGTTTATCAACAGCCAACTACAGCAAACGCGGGTGCTGACCAGACTAAATGTAACACGCCTGGCTTTACAGTGACCGGTAATACACCGACACTGGGTACTGGCAGATGGACACTGGTTGCGGTAACGGGTACCGGTGCTACTATTACTGGTAGCGCAACTACGCCGTCCACTACCATTAATGTGCCTGCCGGTGTAACAGTAAACGCTGTATGGACCATCACCAACGGTACATGTACCAGCAGCGACTTCGCTGTACTGAGAAATGATGTACTGCCAACTTCCAACGCTGGCGCCGACCAGTCTAAATGTAATACTCCAGGATTTACTGTAGCAGCTAACACGCCAGCAGTAGGTTCAGGTACATGGACACTGACGCCGGTAACCGGTACTGGTGCTACTATCACTGGTAGCGCTACGACTCCGACCACTACCATCAACGTTCCAGCTGGTGTAGTTGTAAGAGCTACATGGACCGTAACAAATGGTATCTGTACCGTTTCTTCCTTCGTAACACTGACCAACTACGCGCAGCCAACTGCCGTTGCTGGTTCAAATCAGTCTAAATGTAACACGCCTACCTTCACAATGGCTGCAACAGCGCCAACTGTAGGTACGGGTACATGGACCCTGACGCCGGTAACCGGTACTGGTGCTGCCATCACTGGCAGCGCAACCAGTCCGACCACTACCATCAACGTTCCTGCTGGTGTAGTTGTAACAGCTACATGGACAGTAACAAATGGTAGCTGTACGGCGTCTTCTTCCGTAACACTGACCAACTTTGCGCCTCCGACCACGTCGAACGCAGGTCCGGACCAGGAAAAATGTAACGTTTCAGCCTTCACACTGGCTGGTAACGCGCCAACAATTGGTACCGGCGCATGGAGCGTGGTTTCTTCTGCTCCTGCTGGTTTCACTTTAACTGCCGCTCAGATGAGCAACCGCACTGCTGCTATCACTATCCCTGTGGGTACGACAGTAACGCTGCGCTGGACCATCACAAACGGCCTTTGTACATCTACTGATGATGTTGTGCTGACCAACAGACCGCTGCCGACAACTGCAGCTGCCGGTGCTGATCAGGCAAAATGTAACAATACTTCTTTCACACTGGCCGCTAATACGCCGACAGTAGGTACCGGTGCATGGAGCGTAGTTTCTTCTACTCCAGGTGCATTCACTTTCCCTGCTGGTAGCGTAAGTAACCCAACCGCTGCGATCACTGTTCCTGTAGGTACAACTTTGACGCTGCGCTGGACCATTACTAACGGTACGTGTACTTCTACCGACGATGTAGTATTAAGAAATGACGCACCTCCAACTACACCGAACGCTGGTCCTGACCAGTCTAAGTGTAATATATCTGCTTTCACCCTGGCGGCTAACACCATCACGGTAGGAACAGGTGCATGGAGCGTAGTTTCTTCAACTCCTGCCGGTTTCACTTTCCCTGCCGGTAGCGTTAACAACCCAACCGCTGCGATCACTGTACCTGCCGGTACGACCGTGACCCTGCGCTGGACCGCTACAAATGGTACTTGTTCTGCTACAGATGATGTTGTGCTGACGAACTTCGCCACACCAACTACTTCTAACGCTGGTCCTGACCAGTCAAACTGTAACAATCCGTCCTTCACCCTGGCTGGTAACGCGCCAACAATAGGAACAGGCGCATGGAGCGTAGTCTCTTCAACTCCTGCCGGATTCACTTTCCCTGCTGCTCAGGTAAATAACAGAACAGCTGCTATCAGCGTACCAGCCGGTACAACGGTAACACTGCGCTGGACAATTACCAATGGTGTTTGTTCTTCTACAGATGATGTAGTGATCACAAACTTCGCAGCACCAACTCCTGCTAACGCTGGTCCTGACCAGTCTAAATGTAATACGCCTTCCTTCACGATGGCAGCTAACGCTGCTTCTGTAGGTACTGGTACATGGACGCTGACCCCGGTGGTTGGTACCGGTGCTACCATCACAGGAAACGTAAACAGCACAACGACTACTATCAACGTTCCTGCTGGTGTAACTGTAAACGCGGTATGGACCATTACAAATGGTACCTGTACGACCAGCGATATAGTTGTACTGAGAAACGATGTACTGCCAACTGCAACAGCAGGTCCTAACCAGACGAAATGTAACACGACTACCTTCACCATGGCGGCTAACACCCCAGCGGTAGGTACAGGTACATGGACGCTGCCTGCCGGTTCAACTGCGACCATCACTGCTGGTCAGCAGAACAATCCTGCTGCGGTGATCAACGTTCCTGCGGGTGTTTCCGTAGTCGCTACATGGACCGTAACAAACGGTACCTGTACTGTTTCTTCTACTGTGACTCTGACCAATAACGCACTGCCAACTTCAGTTGCGGGTCCTGCACAGCAGAAATGTAATACACCATCCTTCACGATGGCGGCTAACACGCCAACTGTGGGTACCGGTGCATGGTCACTCCCTGCTGGTACAACTGCTACCATCACCGGAAGCACAACCAGCCCGACCACTACTATTAACGTTCCGGTAGGTACTTCCGTAGTAGCTACATGGACCGTAACAAATGGTAGCTGTACCGTTTCTTCTACTGTAACACTGACCAACTTCGCACCTGCTACTGTTTCAAATGCAGGTCCGGACCAGGAACAGTGTAACGTTGCCGCCTTCACACTGGCTGGTAACGCACCGACAGTAGGTACCGGCGCATGGAGCGTGGTTTCTTCTGCTCCTGCTGGTTTCACTTTAACTGCCGCTCAGATGAGCAACCGCAACGCTGCTGTAACGATCCCAGTGGGTACGACAGTAACACTGCGCTGGACCATCACAAACGGCGTTTGTTCTTCTACAGATGATGTTGTCCTGACCAACAGACCGCTGCCTACAACTGCAGCAGCTGGTGCTGATCAGGCAAACTGTAACAATACTTCTTTCACACTGGCCGCTAATACGCCGACAGTAGGTACCGGTGCATGGAGCGTAGTTTCTGCTACTCCGGGTGCATTCACTTTCCCTGCTGGTAGCGTAAGTAACCCAACCGCTGCTATCACTGTTCCTGTAGGTACAACAGTGACACTGCGCTGGACCATTACTAACGGTGTGTGTACTTCTACCGACGACGTAGTATTAAGAAATGATGCACCTCCAACTACACCGAACGCTGGTCCTGACCAGTCCAAGTGTAATACTGCAGCTTTCACCCTGGCGGCTAACACCATCACGGTAGGAACAGGTGCATGGAGCGTAGTTTCTTCCACTCCTGCCGGTTTCACATTCCCTGCCGGTAGCGTTAACAACCCTGCCGCTGCGATCACCGTACCTGCCGGTACGACCGTGACCCTGCGCTGGACCGCTACTAACGGTACCTGCTCTGCTACAGATGATGTAGTGCTGACCAACTTCGCAGCACCAACTCCTGCCAATGCGGGTCCTGACCAGGAAGAATGTAACAACACGTCTACATTCACACTGGCGGCTAACGCAGCTTCTGTAGGTACAGGCGCATGGAGCGTAGTATCTTCAACTCCTGCAGGATTCACTTTCCCTGCTGCTCAGGTGAATAACCGTACAGCAAGCATCACGATCCCTGTAGGTAGCCGCGTAACGCTGAGATGGACGATCACCAATGGTGTTTGTACCACTTCAGATGATGTAACACTGACTAACTATCAGCAACCAAATCTGGCGAATGCCGGTCCTGACCAGGAAAAATGTGCTGGTGTTGACTTCGTAACTGCTGCCAACGCGCCGACAGTTACAGGTGCTACTGGTGCATGGTCTGTTGTAAGCGGTAACGCAACGATCAGATCAGGTGAAGAGAATAACCCTGTAGCGCACATCACTGTGCCGAACGGTGAAAGTGCTATCCTGCGCTGGACGCTGACAAACGGTACATGTTCAAACTTTGATGATATTGAACTGACCAATTACCTGACTCCTTCTCCGGCTAACGCAGGTGTGGATCAGCGTGAATGTAACATCTCTACGTTCTATATGGGTGCTAACGCACCGGATGTTCCTGGTGCTACCGGTACCTGGACACTGGCTGCTGGTTCTCCGGGTTCAATCAATGCAGGTGATGACAACAATCCTTCTGCGCTGATCAATGTTCCTGTGGGTACTACAGTAACCGCTATCTGGACGATCACGAACGGTACATGTCCTACTTCAGACACAGTGGTGTTGATCAACGACGTGATGCCAACTCCTGCGGATGCAGGTCCTGACCAGGAACATTGTAACATCCCTGCCTTCAGAATGGCTGCTAACACAGCTTCTGTTGGTGTAGGTAAATGGAGCCTGACGCCTGGTACTACTGCTTCATTCGCAGTATCCGACAGTACTAATCCAAATGCGGTAATCACCGTTCCTGCGGGTGTAACCGTAACAGCTACATGGACTATCACGAATGGTTACTGTGTGACATCTGACGATGTTGTACTGACCAACAGGGTAATGCCAGCTGCTGCTGTTGCCGGTCCTGACCAGCAGAAATGTAATACGCCTGCCTTCACAATGGCTGCTAACGTTGCCAATGTAGGTGTAGGTAAATGGAGCCTGGTGCCAGGTACTACAGCTTCCTTCGCAGTAGCCGACAGCACCAATCCAACTGCTGTAATTAATGTTCCTGTAGGCGTAACAGCACAGGCTGTGTGGATCATCACCAATGGTGTGTGTGAAACCAGAGACACTGTAGCGCTGACCAACTACGAAATGCCAACTGCCGCTGCTGCCGGTCCTGACCAGGCACAGTGTAACACGCCTGCCTTTACAATGGCCGCTAACGCTGCTTCTGTAGGTACAGGTAAATGGAGCCTTGTACCAGTAACAGGTACCGGTGCATCTTTCGCAGTAGCTGACAGCACCAGACAGAATGCGGTAATCACCGTACCTGCCGGTGTAACAGTTGACGCGGTATGGACCATCTCTAACGGTGTCTGCGTAACAAGAGATACTGTAAGACTGACCAACTTCGTAATGCCAACAACCGCTGCTGCCGGTCCTGACCAGGCACAGTGTAATACGCCTGCCTTTACAATGGCCGCTAACGCTGCTTCTGTAGGTACAGGTAAATGGAGCCTCATACCAGTAACAGGTACCGGTGCATCCTTCGCGGTAGCTGACAGCACCAGACAGAATGCGGTAATCACCGTACCTGCCGGTGTAACAGTTGACGCGGTATGGACCATCTCCAACGGTGTCTGCGTAACAAGAGATACAGTGAGACTGACCAACTTTGTGGCTCCTGCTGCTGCTAATGCCGGTGCAGATCAGACACATTGTAACACGCCTGCCTTCACAATGGCCGCTCAGGCGCCAACTGTAGGTGTAGGTAAATGGAGCCTTCCTGCTGGTTCTCTGGCTTCCTTCGCGGTAGCAGACAGCACCAACCCTAACGCTGTGATCAACGTACCTGCGGGTCTGACGGTAACAGCTACATGGACCATCACAAATGGTGTTTGTACCACTTCTGATAATGTGATCCTGACCAACTACGAAATGCCATCCAACGCGGCTGCTGGTCCTGACCAGGTTCATTGTGACGATCCGCTCTTCACGATGGCTGCTAACGTACCTACTCCTGCTACAGCGAGAGGTATCTGGACAATCGTAAGCGGTACTGCAACGATCACTGATCCAAACAATCCTTCTACTACTGTAAGAGTTACTCCGGGTCAGACAGTAACCCTGCGCTGGACGATCTCTAACGGAACATGTACATCGACTCCTGATGACGTGGTGCTGACCAACCAGGCAATGATCCTGGGTAACACCATCACCGCTGATCAGCTGCTTTGTGCTAATGAAACACCTGCAATGCTGCAGGGTGCTACCCTGAGCGGTGGTAATGGTACCTTCACTTATCAGTGGCAGGTAAGTACGACCAGCGCAACACTCGGTTTCGCAAATGTAACCGTAGGTGGTACCAATGCAACGTTCATTCCTCCAATGATCACCCGTAATACCTGGTACAGACGTGTGGTAATGTCCGGTGCTTGTACCGGTAACATCAGCAACGCAGTAATGCTGACCCTGATGAACATTCCTCCGGTAGTAATATCCGTTCCTGGTCCGCTGACAGTGGATTGCGAACAGGGTACTGACTACACCCAGAAATTCGGTACACCGGTGTTCAGCCATGCTCCTTATGATAACGAGCCACTGAGCATCACTTACAACGACGTAACAGTAACGGTTGACGCTTGTACATTCACCGTAAGACGTACATGGACAGCTACCGACCGTTGTGGTCTGACTACGCAGGCACAACAGACGATCACTGTGGTAGACACGAAAGCACCTGTGTTCACGGGTACTGCTCCTGCCAACATCACTGTAGATTGTGATAAAGTACCTGCAGCGGTTACCCTGCCTGCAAACGACGCTTGTAACGGCGCTATGACGATCACTCCGATCGAAGTGAGAATCGACCAGCCAGGTGCTTGTGCAAGCAACTATCAGCTGATCCGTAAATGGGTTGCAGTTGATGCTTGTGGTAACGCAAGCGATACGCTGAGACAGACGATCACTGTAAGAGACATGACGCCTCCTGTATTTGACGGTACGGCTCCGACCAATATCACTGTTGATTGTGATAAGGTCCCTGCCGGTACGCCAATGACAGCGACAGACAATTGTACGCCTGGCGTCCTCACTATCAATCCGGTAGATACCCGTAAGAACATCTCCGGTAGCAAGTGTGCTGACAACTACCAGATCATCCGTACCTGGACAGCTACTGACCTTTGCGGTAACAAAACCGTACTGACGCAGACCATCACTGTTCAGGATACTATCAAGCCTAGATTCTCCATGTCAGTACCTCCGGCAGTCACTGTTGATTGCGACAAGGTACCGTCTGTTGAAACTATAACAGCTACAGACAACTGTACTTCAACCGTAGCCGTAAGAGTTACAGAGAGAAGAGATAACCTGTCTTCTTCCTGTGCAAGCAGCTACAGACTGACACGTACCTGGACAGCTACCGATAACTGTGGTAATACGAACGTAATGCAACAGGTGATCACTGTACAGGATACTACAAGGCCGGTGTTCGTGGTAGCACCTCCTGCTGATACAACAGTAAGCTGTGACGCAGTTCCTGCTCCTCCGACCAATCTGAGAGCAACCGACAATTGCAGCACTGTGAAGATCAGTTACACCCAGACACGTGAAACGATCCAGGGAGCATGCGCAAGCAACTACCGTCTGATCCGTATCTGGACTGCGAAAGACGCATGTAACAACACCGCTATCTTCCGTCAGGTGATCACCGTAACGGATACTACAAGACCAACGATCGATCCTGCTCCGGCAAACGTAACGTTGAATTGTGGTGACGCGATCCCTGCTGCTGCGACACTGTATGCACGTGACAATTGTGACGCTACCTTCCCTAAGAAGGCGATCATGATCCAGGATCCGTTTACAGTAGACCTGTGTGCTGGTTATACCATCACAAGAAGATGGACTATCACTGACGCTTGTGGTAACACAGCAACTGAACGTGTACAGACAATCACGGTGAATCCTTGTCCGAAACCGGCCCTGGTTCCATCTCTGCCTGCTAACTGTTCTGACAATACCAAATTTGCGATCCTGCTGGAGAATAAGGTAAACAAACCTAAATTCACCCTTACGAGCGTAGTTCCGGCTACCGCGGTTAACACTCCGCTGACACAGAGCAGCAACGTGTTCGACCTGAATGGCGCCACTCAGGCTACCTTCATCGTAACTGACGGTGTGACTGGTTGTGTATCTGATCCTATCACGTACGATCTGCAATATGTAACCAAACCAATGGTTGATCTGGGTAACGATGTAACTATCTGTCAGGGTAGTACAGCAACCCTTGATGCCGGTATCGCAAATGACGCTTACACCATCCGCTGGTCAACTGGTGCTACTACCAGAACTATCGATGTGAGCGCGGCTGGTACTTATTATGCGACAGTCACTAACGGTATCTGTTCTGCAACAGACTCTGTGAAAGTGATCGTAAATCTGCCACCGCCGATCAATATCCGTGACACTGCTATCTGTCAGGGCGAATCAGTAACACTGAACGCTTATGTAGAAGGTGGCAGCTATGTATGGTCAACTGGTGAAACCACCGCTTCTATCACTGTAAATACTACTGGTACTTATGGTGTGGACGTGACTGTAAATGGTTGTTCTAATCACGGTGAAGCAGTTGTTCTCGTAGGTACACCGCCAAATATCGTTCTGACTGACGATACTGAACTGTGTCCGAATGAAACAGTAATGCTGAACGTAGAACCTGATGGAGGTTCTGTACTCTGGAATACTGGTGAAAACACCAACTCGATCGTAGTATCAAGACCAGGTGACTACACAGTGACCGTAACCCGCGATGGTTGCGTGGTAACTGATAAAGTGACCGTCACTTTAAGACCTGACCTGGGTATTGACCTTGGACCAGACAGAGAGTTCTGTAACGGTGGACGTGTAGTGATCGACGCTACTCACCCTGATGCGATCTCTTACCTCTGGAATGACGGTGATACGAATCCGGTGAAAGAAATCACTGGCGCTGGTAAATACATCGTGTCTGTAATGGACAGATTCTGTTCAAGAATAACTATGGATAGTGTGAATGTAACTGTGGCAGGTATTCCTGACTTCGATCTGGGCAGAGACACTATGTTGTGTATCGGTGAAGATCTGACACTGAAAGTAAACGCTGGTGCAGGTAACACTATACGTTGGCAGGATGGTTCAACCGCTGCTACTTATAAAGTGACAACTCCCGGCACTTACACAGTGACGATCTCCAATGATTGTGGATCAATGTCTGACCAGATCGTTGTCCGCTATCAGCCTTGTGAAGCTAAACCAGAATTCCCGACAGGCTTTACGCCAAACGGTGACGGACATAACGACATCTTCAGACCTGTCGTTCGCGGTCCGATGTATGACTACGACTTACGTATCTACAACCGTTGGGGTGAACTGATCTTCTTAAGTAAAGATCAGAAGACCGGATGGGATGGCCGATACAAAGGCGCCCTGGTTGAAAACGGAACTTATGTCTGGATGCTGAGCTATAAGAAATCGCTCGGTGGCAACACAAATGTTGTGAAAGGCGAAGTAACCGCTATCAGATAAGAAGTGTAAAGTACAATAGGCAAAGGCGTCCCGGTTATCCGGGGCGCCTTTCTTTTTAAAGGCATTTGAGTCGACGGGGTATTCAGGAAATATTTATTGATAGTGGCTTATGGGCAGTGAGATGTACCCACCTGGGGACAGGAGTGAGGTGCTGACGCCGGAGGAATTTCCGGGAAATACAGTTCTATGCAACTTATTGCTATAAGTTGTTATTGTTTTTGAAAGAGGGGGGATTTATAATACAAATACTTTGTAAGCAGGATGGAAGTGAAGGTCCCCGATCTTGTTTTTAGGGAAAATACCGACAAAGGCGGAACCACTGCCGCTCATAGCTGCATATACAGCACCTGCTGTATATAAATTTTCTTTAATAATTGCCAGTTCGGGATGTGCGCTGAAGACAGCCGTTTCGAAATCATTTGAGATCGTGTCTTTCCAGGTTGCAAGCGGTTGCATGATACTTTCCTGTAAGGAGCGGGTAGGGGCCTGGGGGGTAATTCTTCCAAATGCCCAACCGGTATTAATATGTACCGCAGGGTATACCAGTACAAAGCTCCAGCCGGAGAGGTCCAGGTCAATTGGCTGCATGATCTCACCCCTGCCTGTTGCGTAGACCGCTTTATTTTCAATGAAGAAAGGACAGTCGCTTCCCAACACGGCGGCGTAGTTGATCAGTTGTTCTTTTGAGAGGTCCAGCTGAAAGCGGTTATTCAGTAATTGGAGCATGAAGGCTGCGTCGGCAGAGCCGCCGCCCAGACCGGCGCCGATGGGAATATTTTTATGGAGGTGAATATTTACTGCCGGCAGTTCGGGGAAATCCTGTTTGAGCAGGCGCCAGGCTTTGAGGCAGAGATTGTCTGTCTGGTCACCCGGAACATCGATCCCGGAGGTGGTGAAGGAAAGTGTTCCCGGGCTGAGGACCTCGAGTGCATCGGTCAATGGCAGGGGATAGAAAACGGTTTCCAGTTCATGGAAGCCGTCAGGTCTTTTGCTGACTACGTGCAGACCGAGGTTTATTTTACAGTTTGGGAATACGATCATGGGATATAAAAAACCATAAACCATAGCTGTTATACTATGGTTTATGGATCATTTATTGATAATAAAATTTTTTAAGATGATTATCAGTGGCTCTTGCGACTATTGATCTCGTCACGGATAGCGATTGCACGGATATAATCTTCCTGTTCCAGTACTTCCTGCAGGAGCTGTGTCAGTTCGTCCAGGTTCAGCACTTTGAGGTCGTCTTCTGCACCTTTCTCATGTTCTGAGATGGTAGGCGTAACGGGCTTCACACCACTTTTCTTTCCGGCAGGGTCATCCAGGAGGATACCGGCGCTGTTAAGGATGTTTTCGTAGGTGAAGATCGGACAGCCAAAGCGTACGGCCAGTGCCAGGGCATCTGAGGTACGGGAATCGATCTCTATCGTTTCGTCGTTACTGTAGCAGATCAATTTAGAATAAAAAATTCCTTCCTGCAGGTTGCTGATCACTACTTCATGAAGCTCAATATTAAAAGCATTCATAAAGTTTTTCATCAGATCGTGTGTCAATGGGCGGCTGGGTTGCATTTTTTCCAACGCCACAGCTATCGCCTGCGCTTCAAAGCCGCCTATTACAATAGGCAGACGGCGCAAACCGTTCACCTCTCCCAAAACGACGGCGTAAGAATGTGTCTGCGTAATGCTGTGCGATAAAGCAACTATTTCCAGTTCTATTTTTCTCATATCTGTCCTGCGTTGTCGCTGAATATTTTATAAGACCGTGAAGTTAGAAAAAATATTCCTTATCTAAAAAACAGATAATAAGTTAGTTCACAAGGGCGACTGACCTATTTTATCTGCTTAATGGCCGCTGTTAATTTAGGCACCACTTCGAAGGCGTCTCCGACGATACCGTAGTCGGCCGCTTTGAAGAAGGGGGCTTCCGGATCTTTATTGATCACGACGATGACCTTGCTGCCATTTACGCCGGCCAGGTGCTGGATGGCTCCTGAGATGCCGATGGCTATATATAAATTAGGGCGGACAGTGAGGCCTGTCTGACCTACGTGTTCATGATGGGGGCGCCAGCCTGTATCTGCTACGGGGCGGGAGCAGGCGGTTGCGGCTCCCAGCGTTTTGGCCAGATCTTCCACAATTCCCCAGTTTTCGGGTCCTTTGAGGCCTCTGCCGCCGCTCACTACGATTTCCGCTTCTGTCAGCGGTACTTCTCCGCTTACGGTTTCCACGCTGCTCACTTTCACGCGGAAGTCCGCGTCATTGATAGCAGGGGAGAACGCTGTTACTGCCGCCTTCGCGTCTGTTTGTTCCAGGGCGAAGGTATTGGGCATCACAGCGATCACTTTTTTCGGGGAAGTGATATTTACATTGGCAAATGCCTTGCCGGAAAATACGCTCTTTTTTACCACGAAACCGTTGCTGGTATCGGGCAGGGAAACGGCTCCGGATACAAATCCGGCTTTCAGGCGGGCTGCCACACGGGGAGCTACTGCCTTACCGTCAAAATTGTGTGGGAATATAACAACCTGTGCTGCTTCCTGGTCGGCAGCGGCCGCGATTATTTTGGTGAATACGGCGCCTTCGACCTCATTCAGTCTGGCATCTGCGACATGGAGCACTTTGGTGGCGCCGTAGTTACCCAGGGCCTCCAGTTCTGCGCTATCTGCAGCGCCCAGTACCAGGGCTGTTGCGCTTACGCCTAATTGTTGCGCTACTTTTGCGCCGTACTGTACTGCTTCGAATGCTACTTTTTTGATTTTGCCGTGGGCCTGATCTGCGAATATTAAAACTGACATGTTTTTGACGTAGAATTTAATGAAAAAATGGGGGCTTATCTCTGCAAAAATGATCAGATCACTTTTGCCTCTTCATGCAGCAATTTTACCAGTTCTTCTACATTATCGGGACTGATAAGCTTTACGCCTGCTTTTGCCGGGGGGAGCTCAAAGCTGGTCACAGTGGTCAGCGCGTCTGCCGCTGCTGGTTCTACTACCGCCAGTGGTTTGGTACGGGCAGCCATGATACCGCGCATACCGGGAATACGTTGTTCCGCCATTCCTTTCTGACAGGACACTACTACGGGGAGCGTCACTTTTACGATCTCTTCGCCGCCTTCTATTTCACGGTGGATGGTTGCTTCGGTACCATTCAGTTCAAATTTTGCAGCGATAGACACATATGGAAGGTCCAGCAGTTCGGCTACCATGCCGCCGATAGCTGCACCATTGTAATCGATGGTTTCTTTTCCTGTGAAAATCAGGTCATACCCCTGTTTACGGGCATGGTCCGCTATTTGTGAAGCAATGTAAAAACTATCCTGACTATCAGTATTAATACGGAAAGCTTCGTCTCCTCCTAATGCCAGTGCTTTACGGATAATCGGCTCCGTATCTGCGCCGCCTGCGGTTACAAGATGAACGGTTGCGCCCAGCGTTTCTTTCAGTTCAAGCGCACGAACGAGGGCATACCATTCATCGTAGGGGTTGATGATGAATTGTACACCGGCTTCATTGAATTTCGTGTTGTTGTCTGTGAAAGCTATTTTTGCAGTCGTGTCCGGAGTTTTACTGATACAAACTAAAATCTTCATGGCCTAAACTGTTTTATTTTTTAAAGCGGTATGAGCAAATATATTTAAATAATGGATAGAATAGCCAGGATAAAGGAATTTCTTAAAAGCAGTCCGAATGACAGCTTTCTTAAGCATGCGCTTGCACTTGAGTACATCAAACTGGGTGATGATGCGGGTGCAAGACAACTGTTCGAAGAGCTGCTGGCATATGAGCCAGGCTATGTTGGTTCTTATTATCACCTGGGACGTCTGCTGGAAAGGGCAGGACTTCCGAAGGAGGCCATCCCTGTATACGAGAAGGGTATGGAGATGGCAAAAGCAGCCAATGACAGGCATGCATATAATGAGTTACAGGCAGCACTGGACGATCTGATTTAATTTAACTACCAGCAAATGGATTTACTGACAGGGTTTAAAATATTTATCGAAAAGGAGCAACTGTTCAGGCCAGATCAGTCTTTACTGCTTGCTGTCAGCGGAGGCGTTGACTCCGTTGTAATGGCCCATCTTTTCAAAGCGGCCGGCTTTCGTTTTGCCATCGCTCACTGTAACTTTCAGCTGAGAGGCGATGAGTCCGTACGCGATGAGTCGTTTGTGGCAACCCTTGCAAAGCAGCTGGACGTGAACTTTCACCAGGTACGGTTCGATACGGATGCTTATACCGAAAGCAAACGTGTATCCATCCAGGTGGCGGCCCGCGAACTGCGTTACGAATGGCTGGAACAGACCCGCGAACAGGGTGGCTATAGCTATATCGTTACAGCACATCATATGCAGGACAGCGTAGAGACCTTACTGATGAATCTCAGCAAAGGTACCGGTATTGCTGGTCTGCATGGTATTCTGCCCAAACAGGGGAGATTGTTACGGCCACTGTTATTCGCAGAAAAAGAGAACCTGCTCGCATATGCAGCGGAACACCAGCTCCCGTATGTGGAAGACAGTTCCAATCTCACTGTCAAATATACACGCAATTTCTTCCGTCATAAGGTGATCCCCGTCATGCAGGAAGCTAATCCTGGTACGGTTACCAATATCGGGTCCAGCATAGCACGTTTCAGGGAGGCAGAACTGCTTTACCAGGAGGCCCTGCAAAGGCATATCAAAAGACTGGTCACGCAGAAGGGTAATACTTATATGATACCTGTGATGAAGTTACAGAAGACGGTGCCGCTGCAGACCGTAGCCTGGGAGATATTCAGGGAATATGGTTGTACGGCCGGGCAATTACCACAGGTACTGGAACTGTTGAACAGCGGTCCCGGGAAGATGGTAGAGACGGGTAGTCATCGTATTATCCGCGACCGTCAATGGTTACTTATTACACCACTGGCAGAAGAACAGGCTGCAACTATTGTGATCGAAAAGGAGAGGGGTGTTATCAGTACGGCAAATGGTATTCTCAGAATAAAAACAGCGGAGCGCCAGGAACATACACCTATCCCTGCTGCGGCCACTATTGCCTGTCTGGATAAGACGACGTTGCAGTATCCTTTGTTGCTGCGGAGATGGAAACAGGGTGATTATTTCTATCCGCTGGGGATGCGGAAGAAGAAGAAACTGAGCCGCTTTTTTATAGATCAGAAGTTATCTGTAGTGCAGAAGGAAAATATCTGGGTGCTTGAATCGGCGAAGCGGGTTGTGTGGATCGTCGGGTTAAGAATAGATGACAGGTTTAAGATCACACCACAAACAAAAGAATTACTAACGATAGAGTGGGAGGCTTATTAAGCCTCCCTTTTTATTTAAAGTTATTTATGAGACTGTTGAACTCAGGAAAAGAATGCTTCTTCAGGCAGAAGTCATAAAAATGCTGTGCTGACAACAGGTACTCTTCATAGGTAAAAGGTTTCACCATATAAGACAGTGCACCCAGCTGTTTACATTCATGCATCTCTATCACGTTCAGTGAGGATGAGAAGATGATGACCGGGATGTCTTTATAGGCGTCGCGACTTTTCAGTTCGCGTAAAGTTTGTGTGCCACTCAGGCGTGGCATATTCAGATCAAGCACCACTAATGAAGGCAGTATACCTGCATTGCGGTGCGTTTCGGAAAGGTACTCCAGCACTTTTTCTCCATCTTCTACCAGGAGTGGTACTTCCGACAGATTTATCGCGTTAAAGGCATCCTGCATGATGAAACGGTCCTCAACATCATCATCCGCCAGTAATATCTTTACAGTATTATCCATAACTGATAAATTCTTCTTTAAAATGAAAAACCAAATATTCCTGCCAGGTTATGCAACCGAAGGCAGTGTCAGTATAAATTTTGCGCCATTTCCCGGCTGACTGCTGGCCGTAATGGTGCCATTATGCAAGTCGGCTATCTTCTTACACATGGCGAGTCCTATGCCCGTGCCTGCGTATTTTTCCCGCGAGTGCAGGCGTTGAAATAAGCTGAACATTTTATCCAGGTATTTCTCTTCGAAGCCGACACCGTTGTCTTCAAAGATGAGTTGTACAACGTTACCATTTGTTTCTGCATATACTTTCACAGACGGAGCCCGTTGATCATCTGAAAACTTAACAGCATTGGAGATAAGGTTCTGAAATAACTGCCGCATCTGCATCGGATAGACTGAGATGACAGGCAACTGGCTCACTTCTATCTGTGCATGTTTTGCTTTGATGGCCAGGTCCAGATCGTTCATTGCTTCTGTTGCCAGTATATTCAGATCTGTTTTTACCAGATGCAGGTTTTCGCGGTAGATACGTGAGAAATTAAGCAGGTCATGGATCAGCTGTGTCATCCGTTGATTTGCGCTCATCATGTTGCCCAGGTAAAGTTTACCACGTTCATCGATCAGCTCTGCATAGTGTTTATTCAGATAGTCGCTATAGTAAGCGATCTTTCTCAATGGCTCCTGCAGGTCGTGAGACGCCGCATATGCAAACTGTTCCAGCTCCTGGTTACTACGATTCAGTTCACCTACTTTTTCTTCCAGCAGCAGCTTCATTTCTTTCAGTTCCTTGTTGTCCCGCAATGTTTGTTCCATGACCTTTTGTGCATGGATATCTACCATAGATCCGGTCCAGTATAAAGCTTCTCCTATTTCATCTGTTACTGGCGTAACAGAGACGAGGTGCCAGATAAATTCTCCGGTACTATCGTTTTTCAACTCGAGTTCCCTTTTAAAAGGTGTTTTTTCGGCGACGTGTTGCCACCAAAATTCCCAGGCAAAGGCGAATTCTTCTTCCCGTATTACCGGTTTCCACTTGTTCTCATTCAGCTCATGCGCTTCGAAGCCGGTGAACGCTTTGAGCCAGCTGTTAGCATAGAGCAGCTCGCCTTCTTCGTTTATTGAAAAGATGATCAATGGCAATGCATTTGTCACTTCTCTGTATTGGGTCTCGCTGTTTGTCAGTTTTTCTGCGAGTTCCTGCAGTAATCTGTTTTTACGCTTGATCTCATCATACGGTGAGATCGGCTGTTCGACGCTGAAAGATGAGATCCACTGTTCAATGCGGCTACTGATGATCTTATGTGCACCGGGAATTTTAAATCCGAGTGTGATCTCTATTCCTTTATCCGTTTGTTCCAGTGAAAACTGGTCGACCAGTTTTTTGGCGTAGACCATACTTTCATGGATTTTTTCGGTAAGATTGATATTATGGTCAAGTACTCTTGCCATCAGGAATTTCTCCGGATCTTTGATATCCGCCCGGATACCGAGTATAAGGACAGCATTATATCCATACTCGATAACATGTCGTGCCACTTCTGATGCGGCGGTAGCAAAGGTCGTCTGCGAAGCCAGTGAAAGCCCTGCCAGTTCACCCAGTTTCATTGTACGCTTGTGCACCAGCACCAGGTCCATATCAGTTTCGAGCGTTATCCGGGTTATTTCCTGCATTGCCGTTATTTTACTTTAACAATTACTACTGACATATCATCTGTCTTACGTGCGTTGTCCTTGTAGATGGCAGCGGCGAGTATGGACATATCGTATCTGAAGATACCGGGGTAGCGCGTCATTTCCCACCTTGTTTTGATACCATCAGAGCACATAATAAGTATCTGTTCCTTTCCGGGAGCGTGTTCTACTTCCTGTTCATTGATAGTACGGGGCAGATTATGACCGATGATACCATTATACGGGAGATAGGTTTTGGATTCAGCCGCAGTCCACATACGCATGTGTATGTTTCCAACACCACAGAGCCGCCAGTTTCTCAGTCTGTGATTATAAACGGCCATACTACCTACCAGTCCGCGAGTACGTTTTACATCCTCATTGATCTGTCTCATCACTTCGCTTAAATCGCTCAGCATACAATATCTGAAAGAACTGATCGCAGCGGTAACTGCTTTATTAGCTTCAGGTCCGTGACCGAGTCCATCACCGAGGAACAGTCGTATGCCAGTTTTGTCTGCATTGATGAAGTAACCGTCCCCACATGCTCTTTCTCCTGGTTTTGGAAGCAGTAATGTTCTGAGCTCAGGGCCTGGTTTGGGAGGGTACTGTTCGGGTGGTTTTATATAGAATCTTGCCAGCAGTACAGTTCCCCAGCCTTTTACCGAATAAACCTGTGAGAAATCTGAAAGTCTTTTGATAGCCCCCAAACCCTGGCCAAGGGTATTAACAGTGGAGATGCCGTCCTGCATCATTCTCGCAAGGTCATTGATGCCCGGGCCGGCATCGATCCCAATAATCTCAATTGCAGGCTGTGGCTGGTCTGTCAGCATGACAAGCACTTCGCCACCTCCTGCATGTTTGATAATGTTGGAACCGATCTCGGCTACGACGATATCGACCTCCGCCACTTTTTTCTCATTCAGTCCACATTGTATAGAAAGACGGTGCACTTCACGCTTCAGATTGGCCAGATAACTTCTGTCCTCAATATTAAAGCTGATATGCCGTCCAGTTATCCATTCTTCCATTTAATAATTGTAATGGTAGTTCCTTTACCCACCGTACTTTTAATATCAAAATCGCTCACGAGGCGTTTAGCACCCGGCAGTCCGAGTCCCAGACTTTTGCCGGTGGAAAACCCATCTTTCATGGCTTGCTCTATATTGGGAATACCGGGACCGTTATCTGAGAAAGTGACGCGGACACCGTTCTGACGTTGTGGACCGTTGACTATTTCGATAAGGACAGTACCTCCTCCGGCGTACCGGAGCATATTTCTGGAAAGTTCGCTGGCTGCTGTGATCAGTTTAGTCTGATTGACAAGGCCCATGCCTATTTTAACGGCAAATTCCTTCAGTCTGTTCCTGAAAACCACCATATCCAACTCTTTCAGTATGCGCATGTTGTCGCTGGATAGTACTATCATTCCTCAGATTCTTCTTCTCCGGTGATCTGTAGTTTTTGTTGTAATAATTCCATGCCTTTCTCTACGTTCAGCGCTGTCTGAACTCCTTTTAGCGGAAGGCCCAGTTCTACCAGCGTAATAGCCACGGCGGGCTGCATACCAACAATTACAGTATCTGCATCCAGAACTTTACTCATGCCTGCGATGTTCCCGAGTATTCTACCCATAAAGGAGTCTACAATTGAAACAGCAGATATATCTATTAATACTCCTCTGGCGCCGGTCTTACTGACAGCCTGTACGAGATCAGCTTCGAGATTCAGCGCAAGGCGGTCATACAGATCGACCTGTATGGCAACCATCAGGAAATGCCCAATTTTAAGGATAGGTATTTTATCCATCAACAAATAACTTTTACTTTGCTACTACTTTTTTCACTTCCAGTTGCAAGAGCGCATACGCATGCCTGAGGGCGCTTGCGAGCGAAGCTTTGGTCACTATACCAGACAGGTCGATACCGAGGTGAACGACAGTCTGCGCTATTTCGGGACGGATACCACTGATAATACATTCAGCTCCCATGAGGCGGGTGGCGCTGACGGTCTTGATAAGGTGCTGAGCTACCAGGGAGTCAACAGCAGGAACACCGGAGATGTCGAGGATCGCGATGCTGCTGGATGTATCTACAATTTCCTGCAACAGGTTTTCCATTACCACCTGGGTACGGGAACTGTCGAGGGTGCCAATGATAGGCATTGCAACGATACCATCCCATACGCGGATAACAGGGGTAGAGATTTCGGTTATCTCGTCGGTCTGACGTAGAATCACTTCCTCTCTTCCTTTAATAAATGTTTCAAAGGTAATGATGCCCAGGCTGTCAATAAGTTTGCTGACTTTCAGACTTTCATCCAGGAGCTGGACAGGATCATTTTTGATCTCCTGTGCCAGAATAGACAATAATGCATCTTTCAGGCTGAAAACAAACATACCAGTTTCCCTTGGAGAATAACCCTGTTTGGCTCGTGAGATCGAAATGCCTTCCAGTACTTCATGCACTGCATCCAACGAAGAAGCCTGTATATCTTCCAGACTGGTACTACTTAAGGTCTGTAGTAATACATCTACAAGTTCTTCAGACTGCACAGTCAGTTCATCGTTCGACATAAGGTCTTCCCGTAGAGAAAAATCCACTAATTGGTTCTTCATCCACAATTCGAGAATCTGTTTTTTTCTTTTCTGTAAAATTTTAGCTGTGTCTAGCTTCATATGTGTGGCTTGTTTAGCTTTAATGGCGCATATTGTCCAGCATACACCAAGCAAAAAGCAAACCGAAAAGGAAGAAGCTGCTATCTGTAACCGTGCATCAGCTGATCGATGAAGTATAAACCGATCTGCGGTTTGAAGATAAGGGGGAACAGGAGACCGAATACGGCGCCCCAGAGGTGTGCGTCGTGATTGATACCGTTACTTTCTCTGCGGGACATATAAATCGTATAGCCGAGGTACACAACGCCATAAAGTATGGCAGGCATCGGGATGATGAAGACGTATATCTTCGCCCAGGGATTGAAGAGAATAGCTGAAAATACGACAGCGGAAACGGCCCCAGAAGCTCCGATGGTCTGGTAGTTAGGATCGTTCCTATGTTTAAGGAAAGTGGGAATATCTGAAAGTATCAATGCCAATACATAAAATAGCAGGTAGTATACCTTGCTGTGGAAGATTTGGCCGAACGCGTATTCGATAAAGCTTCCAAAGAAGTAGAGCGTGAACATATTGAAGCCCAGGTGCATGAAATCAGCATGTACAAGGCCGGAAGTAATAAAACGGTAGTATTGGTTCTTTTCTTTTACCAGGTATGGCCACATACTGAGGTCTCCCATGCGTCTTTCATTGTTGAATGACGTGAAGGATACGATACAGGTGATGACGATAATTGATATGCTAAGTGTCAATTCCATTCGAAACGGGTAATTTAATTGATGAGAATGTAATTATACTGAATTTTTACTGATGATGATATTTCTCCCGGTTAATGACTGTATAAGCCCGGTAGAGTTGTTCGGTCATAATCAGCCTCACCAGCTGGTGGGGGAAGGTGAGGGGGGACAGTGATAATTTAAGTTGTGCTCTATCCAGGACGGCAGTATCCAGTCCGAAGGCGCCTCCGATCAGGAATATCACCTGGCGTGTAGCAGCATTGGCCCGTTGCTGGATAAAGTCAGCCAGTTGCATGGTCGTCTGCATTTTCCCGTATTCATCCAATGCTACCAGGTAATCCTGCGACTGCAGCATGTCCAGTATCATTTTACCTTCCTGTTTTTTCAGTTCAGGCACGGAGAGGCTGGCCGCCTGTTTCACTGTCGGGATCAGCTTTAGTTCAAAGTCGACATAGTGTTGCAGCCGCTTTTGAAAGATCGCGATACCGTCCCTTATATATGGGTCATTCTCTTTCCCTATGCTCCAGAGTTGTATTTTCACTGTACAAATATTTGATCATATGACCGTCCCGAAAGACGGGTGGTAAATGTACGTAACCTGTATGTTATGAATCAAACAAAAAAAATATTTCAAATATTTGGTGGATATGAAAATATTCTTACCTTTGCAATCCCAACAACGGGAATGGCTTCGTAGCTCAACTGAATAGAGCATCTGACTACGGATCAGAAGGTTTCTGGTTTGAATCCAGACGAGGTCACAAAAGAGGATCACTATCTATATAGTGATCCTCTTTCTTTTTACCCATTCCTTCTTTGTAATTTATTTTACAGTTCCCACGTAACTCGGGTTGGTACGTAGTCAGCGGTGCAATACATCAACGCAGCAGCTAGTAGGATAGTGCGATATACTTGCCTAAATATTGTTGTTTTTCAGCCTCATCTATCAGAAAATGGGCGACATCTTCCCTGGAAATCTTTCCAACCTTCATTCCTTTTTTAAGTTCAGGCAGTGTTTTGTAGGAAGCTGTCAAGGCACCGTTAGTAAGCATTCCGGGACGTACGATCTCCCAGTTGACCTTACCGGATGCGAAAATTTCTTCCATCAGGGTTTTATTGATGTACTGATCTTTTAAAAAGAGCCTGATGACAGTTTTCATGAAAAAGCTGAGATAATTTTTGCTTTGACCTGCACCAAAGCCCGTAACGGTGATCACCGGTGCGGAAAAGTTCAATTCATTAGTTACTTGAACAACGGTCCGTGCGATATCTGAAAATAAATGGGTCGCCTTTTTATTTTTAGTACCGACCGTGATCAACACCGCATCGGCCCCGTCCATTGCTTTTTTTAAATCTGCGGCAACTGTGGCATTACCTTTTATGATGGTCAGCAGTGGATGGTCCGGCATTGCTGTGAAGTTGGTAGACAGTGCGATCACGGAATGTCCTTTTTGTAAGGCCTGCATGACTGTGGCTAAGCCGATCCCTGCGCCAGCACCTATAATTGCAATTTTCATTTCTTTCTTATATTAATTTAAAGATGCTACGTACAATGCTGCGATCTCTTTTCTGGCAACCAGCAGGTTTTCGGTCCCCCAAATCCAGGGTTGTCCGTCTGCCGTCAGTATTTCGGCTCCGGCTTCCCGCGCAATAAGCATTCCTGCCAACCAGTTATGCGTATCGAGGTCTTCCTGCAGGAATAAGTCAATCCTGCCTGCGCCTACATAAGCTAACTGTAAGGCATGAGGGCCGTAGTTTCTGACCACGCCAAAGTTTTTGATAAGGTGAGCTACGGAACTGGCTATTTTTTGTTCGAAGTTGATCGTTTTTTTAGCCTGGTGGCCGTATTCAAAAACCGCGACCATAACATCGGTATCCGCTTTCACGCCGGTCCTGATCCGTGATCCGTTCAGATAGGCGCCTTCTGCTTGTATAGCGGAAAAAAGTTCGTCGGATAGCGGATCATAAATCACGGAAAAGTATGGTTGTCCGTTGCGGATAAGCACCAGATTGATCGTCCAGCCAGGCAAATGCTGTATATATTGTACTGCGCCATCCATCGTATCACAAAGCCAGTATTGCTCATGATCTGCAGGTTGCCGTTGCGCTTCCGGATCAAACTCATCATCGGCTACCCAGGGAATATTAGGGTGATGCTGATTTATAAGCGGGTTTAAAAAGTTGAAACAGGTTGTCTCGATCTCTTCGAGCTGTGCAAGAAAGGCTTCTTTGGTTGTGGGGACGTCTTTCTTTTTATAATTATCGAGAAACTGTTTGCCTATTTGTCTGACGGCATCTATGATCAGCGTTGTTTTGATCTCGTTTTGCATTACCTTGATTTTTGTAATTGTTGTATTGCAAAACTATAGACCGTTCATTGTATGGAATAGGTCAAAAACAGGAAATGATAGTCTTAATCGCGGAATTGCCTTCGGAACTCTAAACAGGTATATTGGGTGACTTTCTTGAATAACTTTCCAAAGTAAACCCCATCATCATAGCCGAGCTTAAAGGCTATTTCCCGGACTTCCAGATCGGTAAAATACAACAGCCGTTTGGCTTCCAATATATTGTAATGCTGAATATGCATCGATGTGGAACGCCCTGTTGTCGCCCGCAGGATATCATTGAGATGCGAGGTGGTGATAGATAGTTCTGATGCGTATCTGCCAGGCTTTTTCCAATCTTTAAAATGCTTTTTCAGCAGCTGCAGGAAAGCCTGTTCGGTAATATGCCCCCTGGTTTCTTTTGCATCCGGGTCTTCCTTATTCTCAGACGCTGATATCAGCAGGCAGAATAGCGAGTTAATCAGGAACAATATTGATTTGTGAGTAAATACATCAGGAGAATGACTTTGCAGATCAAATGCCAGTTCCATGATCGTTTGAATACGGGTTAGTAAATTGGCTGCGTCTTTTAGCGATATAGGCCGGGATAGTCCTGTCAGCAGATAGTGTTGTAACTCAGCTTCCAGCACGAACTCTTCTATTGCCAATACCCACCCGCCCGGACCATTGACCTCAATGAGTTGATGCACCTGACCAGGCGCGATCTTCAAAACAAATGGTGCTTTTATAATGACGTCTTCAAAATCTATCCTGAAATGGTAATTGCCCTGGAATGCAAACATCAGGCTATAATGATCATCCCGGTGCACATCGGTGATGTTGTGTCCGGCTGTTATACCTTCGCGCATGGGGGCAATCAGGAGTCCTGTATTTGTATCCGCGGCGAGCTTGAATTGACTGATATGTTCCTGTTGCTTTTTCAAATCAGATAATAAGCGTTATTGAATGACCAGCGTTCATCTGACTTGCCGGTACATATAAAAGAACCACTTTATTCATATCGTACGACTCAGGTTAAAAGTAGTATGATATCAATAAAGTGGTGCAAATATATTAACAAGTCTTATGATTCCCCTTTTTACTCCGATTGTAAGGCAGGGTGCAGGAACAGCGTTTTCCAGACGTTTGGCAGTACAGTGCTTTTGATTGCATAATCTTCCGCACTCCAGTTCACCTTTGCGGCTTCTTCGCTTTCTAAGATCGAGGTATACACGATGTCATCGCTTTGATTGCCATATTTATCTGACATTGGCATATATGCACAGACTGATACCGATTTAATCGGCAGGTTACTTTTGTATAATTTGAGGTATAAATCACTCATCTTACTTTTGATACCGGTCCGTATCATACCCGTTGTGAGATTGTCATTGGCATTAAAATTTATGATAACGGCAGCGGCCTGGTTTTCCATTGCTACATTGATGTCCCGTAAGTATGGTTTGTCGTTATTATTATCGCCTTTTAGTTCCTCCCTGATAACTGTCTTAATCTTTTCTTCAGGTGATTGTTCTGCCTCCTGGGGCTTAGCTGGTGCTGCTGCCTCGGTCACTGCTGGTTTATCCGTGTTTTTCGCTGCATCTTCGAGTTTCGCCTTTGCCTTCTCCTCTTCTGTTAAGGGCTTAGCTACTATGGCAAATAAAATAAAGGAAGCAAGCATTATTCCGGCAAATGTGAGTGAGACCGTTTTCCTGGAGGTCTTTGCTTTAAAGAGCGCTTTAAATGCAGATGGCTTGATTAATCCAATGATAAGGCAGATAAATGCCGTCAGGCATAGTAATACTGAGAAGTTCTCCATAGTGGATACATTTTGGTGTTAGGTGTCAGTTAATGAATAGCGGTTAAATACCCTCGCGGGAACACTTTTTTCAGTAGTATAACCGCAAGCGTAGCTTTATTGTTTAAAGATGGTTCAGTTCGATTACTGGTTTTATCTATGTTTTTAGTTATGGCTCCTTCCATTTTCGCGGTATATTCTATCTTCCTCATGTCCCAAAATGTATAATTTATGTCCTTTGAGACAAATGGTCCGGGGACTAATTTTGTGCTATGGATGTTAGTAAAGACAATGGAAATGCAGCAGGGCATAGGAAACTGGTAGTGATCGTGGCGATGACCAGGCATATGCTGCTGGATTTTACCGGGCCATCGGACGTATTTACCAATGCTGACAGGTTTTTACAGGCTACAGGCGTCAATGAGGGATATGAGGTCAGGGTGGTAGCGCCCACCTATGATAAAAAAGTGACTACTTCTGCCGGTATTGAGGTCAATTGTCAGTACTGCGCCATGGATATACAAACGCCGATCGACACCCTGATCATTGCGGGGGATGACTACTGTCAGCTGACGCTGGATGAATTTGAGCCATTTTATACATGGTTAGGGGGTATCAATGAACAAAATACCCGTCGTATAGGGTCTGTTTGTGCCGGGACCTTCGCACTGGCGAAAGCGGGGCTGTTGAATGGGCGTAAGGCGACTACGCACTGGGAGGTGACAGAAAAGCTAAAAGCGCAGTACCCGTCGATAGATGTGCATGGGAATGCCTTCTTTATACAGGATGGCTATGTATATACCTCTGCGGGTGTGTCTTCGGGAATAGACCTTTCGTTGGCGCTGGTGGAAGAAGATTATGGGAAGGAGATTGCCGTCAGGGTAGCACGACAGCTGGTATTTTACCTGAGAAGGCCGGGTGTGCAGGCACAATTTGGTAACCTGCTGCCTGTTTATGACAATACTAATATCGGCCAAAAACTGAAGGTCTGGCTGAATGAGCGGCTTCATGAGCCGGTAGATCTCAACAAGATCGCGGAAAACTTCAATATGAGCGTCCGGAATCTGACGCGGGTGTTACAGAAGCATACAGGTATGCCTCCGGCGAAATTTATCGAGAAACTCCGTGTGGAGAAGGCCCGCGTATATCTTGAAGATACGGATATGTTGCTGGAGAGGATCGTTGAGCAATGTGGATTTGGCAACCTGGTAACCATGCGGCGCATATTTCTAAGACAACTTGCGATCACTCCTTCGGATTATCGCCGTGCTTTTCGCACTTCATTAAAAGACACCGGGGACCATGAAGCATTCCCGCTTGAATACTCCGCTTAAGCGATAGTTTACTGGTGACAAGCAAGGCTTATTATTAATACGCATGGGTACCTGTGCGTGCAGGAGACTATTTGCCTTTCTGGTTGTTTCTAAAATAAAATCTCAATACATGTATTTCGTTTTGTTAGTACTGCATTCGCTACTCCGGTGGCTGATGTTAGGAAGTCTCTGCTATGCCATTTACACTGCCTGGCGCGGTGTTACACAGCGGCGGGTTTTTACAGAAAAAGCCAATGCTATCCGCCACTGGACAACGACCATCTCCCATATTCAGCTGGTGATCGGAATGGCGGTTTATATACTAAGTCCGCTGGTAAATATGAAGGTCACCGGTATACAGGTAACGTCTTTCCCTGAATATACCTTTTTCAAATACGTGCATATATCGCTTATGATCTCTGCCATCGTTCTGATCACTATCGGATCGGCAAAGGCAAAGCGGACAACAGGCGATCAGGAGAAATACAAGGTGATGTTAAAATGGTTTCTGATGGCATCAGTTGTATTGTTGATCGCTATTCCATGGCCGTTCTCTCCACTTGCTCAACGACCCTGGCTGAGATTCTTTCACATTTAAACAGTAGTCATGGCATCTTTATTCAGAACGTCATTAGGCCGTCTCCGGCTTGTTAGTTATATGGAGGGCATATCATTGCTGTTATTAGCCGGTATTGCTGTTCCGCTGAAATATTGGGCTGGCGATCCGATGCTGGTCCGCATCATCGGCCCTGTACATGGTATATTGTTTCTCTTATTTATTGTGATGACCCTAAGTGTTGGGGTGGAGCGGCAATGGAGCTTTACAAAGACGACTTTAAAGATTTTAATCTCCTGTATCATTCCTTTTGGCACATTCTACGTTGACAAACAGATACTCAAAAAGGAAGCGGCATCAAAAGATAAATAAATGAAACAACATTGGTTAAAGCGCATCATGCTGACGGCAGCTGTGTTGGTGGTCAGCATATATTATGCACAAGCACAGGTAAAGGGAAAGGCTTTCTTTGCGATGAATTCCACAGCCGGTTTATGGACCTGCTGTTTAGTACTCCTGGCGGTAATACTGCAATTAGCACTGTATATGAAGTACCGGTTGCAAAACGTGATCAGGTTACGACAGGTAAGACGCCGGCAGGCCTGGCATAAAGGTATTACTGCGCATATCCCTCAATTGAACGGGCATCAGCTCGCGGTATTGCTGAAGGTTAAACAACAGACCAAAATAAATGTGATGTTATTGGTTGCGTTGGGATGCAGCTTGTCTGTAAATGCGCAGGATATCAAGCCCACTAAATTAATGAATCAGACAGGCATTCTGATCACCATCATCCTGATATTGATACCGGTGCTGGTGGGTGTCGCCCTGATGATCTTTAAGCTCAGGAGAGTGATCGGTAATTACCGCCGTAAGGTGTATCAGGAGGAATCCGGGGAGTTGGCGTCTTACCTGGATGAGATGAACGACGATGCCGCATTGCATGCATTATCACAACGTAAAACAGCGCTGGATTATTCATTGAACCATGATGAACTGGCGGGGACCGGGGCTGCTGATGATAATAAGGGCTTGTTAAGTGAGATCAGTAATGAACCTAACATCAATTTTATCACACGTAAGAGAGTTGCTGCTGCGCGTCCTCCTATTGATCCTGCACTGGCGAAGCTGGTATGCTGGTTCCTGGGCACGGCGACTTTCTGGCTGTTGTTTGGAACAACAGTGGGAGAGTATGTCGGCATAAAATTCGTCAACCCTGACGTAGATCATTTAAGCTGGCTGAGTTTTGGCAGATTACGGCCCGTGCATACCAATGCTGTTTTCTGGGGTTGGGCTTCACTGGCGATGTTAGGTTTAGGGTACTATATTGTTCCCAGGGTCAGTAATACGCCCATTGCCAGTCTGAAGAAAGGATGGTACACGCTCATACTTGTCAACGCTGCTGTTGTATCGGGAACTATCACGCTGATGGCCGGTATCAATAATGCGGGCGGAGAATACAGGGAATATGTGTGGCCGGTAATGGCATTGTTTGCCGCCGGTTTGTGTGTTACGCTCAGGAACTTTCTACAGACCATTGCTGCAAGAAAATCTAAAGAGATCTATATATCTAACTGGTATATTGTTTCGGCGGTCATATTTGCGATCGTCATTGTATTAGTAGCGTATTTACCATTCTGGCAGGACGGTCTCGGAGAGACGATCATTCAGGGGTATTATATGCATCAGGGCGTGGGGATGTGGTTCATGCTCTTTGTGTTGGGCGTTACTTATTATTTTCTGCCACAGCAACTCAATCGTCCTATCTATTCTTATAGTCTGGGTATACTTGCTTTCTGGTCGCAAATCTTTTTCTATACAGTGATCGGTACACATCACTTTGTGTTCAGTTCCATCCCCTGGTGGTTACAGACAGTCGCGATCGTCGGGAGTGCCGGTATGCTGATCCCGGTAACATCGGGTAGTACGAACTTCTTCATGACCTTCCGGAATGGATGGCATAAGCTGGCCGGCAGTTATACGCTTCCTTTCTTCCTGGTAGGGCTGGTATTTTACTTCACCGGCTCTATGCAGGGCACTGCGGAGGCATTCCGTTATACGAATCTGATCTGGCATTTTACGGACTTTACGGTAGCGCATTCGCATATTACGATGTACGGTATCATTACGTTTTTGCTATGGGCAGCTATTTATACGGTTGTGCCGCGTTTAACGGGTAAAGAGCCTCCGCAGATTACCGTGGGCATTCATTTCTGGTTAGCGCTGATCGGGCTGTTATTCTATACTGTGCCATTGATGTATGGCGCTACTTACAGGGGGATCATGTGGCAATCCGGTAAACCATTTATAGATAGTGTGGTCTTTATGGCGCCGTACTGGTTATGGCGTGCAATAGGTGGCAGCCTTATGTGGACAGCCCACATTGTGTTTGCCTACAACATGTATAAGATGTTGCGGGCCACTACAGTCCCTGATATCAAAGACGCTGCTTTGAAAAAATTAAGTGAGCAGTATTTAAATGGGCCGATTTCATCTCCGATTCAATAAACGCTATGGAACTGTTCGATAATCATAAGACACTATACAGTACAGCATTGGGATTGTTTTTAGTACTCACTTTGGGAGTGGCCATATTGCCTGCCATTTCCAATGAAAAAAACAATGCACCGTTACCGGACGCACCGGTGCTCAGCGAGGACGCTGTAAAAGGAAAAGCTTTGTTTGTTGCCAATGGATGCGTGGCATGTCATACGCAACAGATACGTAATGTAGAAATGGATAAGATATGGGGTGAGCGGCCAGGTATCGCTGCAGACTATGCTGACAATCATCGTACGGATCTTCTACGTAACACCGCTACTTTAATGGGAACTGAACGTACGGGGCCTGATCTTACGAATGTGGGGAATCGCCAGCCTTCACGCGACTGGCATCTTGTACATCTTTTTAATCCGAGGACGGTTGTTGAGCAGTCGATCATGCCTGCCTACACCTGGATGTTTGAAATAAAGGATTCCGTACAGGATGGTGATGTCGTGGTCAATGTGCCGGAAGCATTTCTTGCTTCGACACGTCAGCAGGTAGTTGCGACTAAAGAAGCGCTGCAATTGGTCGCCTATCTGCAATCTTTGAAACAGGTAAAGCTGCCGGGTGAAAAGAGTCCGCTGTTCCTTTATAAACGTGAGCGACCTGCGGCAGCCAGTGATGGGGCTTCCGCGGTGCTCAATGGCGCAGAATTATACGCCAATAATTGCCAGAGTTGTCATCAGCCGAATGGTGAGGGGCTAAAAGGTGCTTTCCCGCCCTTAAAGGGGAGTAAAATAGTCTTAAATGACGATCCGGAGTTAATGGTGGATATCATTATGAATGGGTATACCGGCAGAATGCAGGAAGGTTTTGGAGAAATGCCTGCTGTTGGTACGCTGAATAAATTAACTGCCGGAGAAGTAGCGGCTATCATGAACCATGAAAGAAGTTCGTGGGGGAATAGCAGCCGCAAAGTAACGGAGGAACAGGTGAAAGCGATCATGGAAAAGGTTAAAAAGCAATAATACCAATATGAAAAGAACTTATCTCTTTATACTGTTGCTGTTTTCCACTTATGCAGCAATGGCATGTCCGGCGTGCGAGAAGCAGCAGCCGAAATTATTACGGGGCATCACTCATGGCACGGGACCCGACAGTCAGTGGGACTATGTGATCATTGCAGTGACGGTGGCGTTTGTATTCATCACTTTGTTTTATTCTGTGAAATGGCTGATCCGTCCTGATGAGTCTATGCCGGGGCATATTAAAACAAGTATCATAAATCATTGATCCTATGAAAGATCATAGTACTGTCTTCATCTTTATCGATGATGATCAAACACCGGCAGCGCAATTACAGACGCCTGTTCAATTTAAACTGGATACGAATAAACTGCCTGACGGCATGCATACGCTGAAAATTGTGAGCAAAGACCCTGCCGGTAAGGAAGGAATAAGGCTGATACCTTTTGAAGTACGCAATGGTCCGGCTGTAGCTGTTGAGGGCATTAAGGAGAATGCTGTTGTTGACGGCATAGTACCGCTGATGATAAATGCTTATGGAAAAGGGGACCAGCAATCGTTTATCATAACGGGAAGCGAAACTCCGCAAAGCATCCCGTTTTGGATATATGTACTGATCATCAGCTTTAGCGGCTGGGCCATTTATTATCTGATCACTTCTGTTTCAATGAAGCTTGTATAAAGAACGATAGGATAGTTATGTGAATTATAGTTAAAACATGGTCTAAGCTTGATTAGATACATTGAATGACTCAGCCCGAAACCGGGCAGGTTCTCCTGCCTGGTGCTATTTTATATACACATAGTGAAGGATATTGTTTTGACTGTCTGAAGCAGCATGTATATCCGCCGGAAGGAGCATAAACCGGTGAGCGGTGTATAGCGTTTTATTTGAGGTTTTAGAAATAGCGTATGTTAAAGAAAGTCTTTTTTTCGACCAGGACGATGGGTTTGTTGCTGATCGTATTTGCTTTTGCAATGGCATGGGCAACATTCATTGAGAATGATTTCGGTACGCCGGCAGCAAAGGAGCTTGTGTATAACTCGTGGTGGTTTGAGTTGGTAATGCTACTATTGGTGGCGAACTTCTTAGGCAATATTGTACGATATAAACTATATAGAAAAACAAAGTGGCCATTGCTTGTTTTTCATGTCGCTTTTTTATTCCTATTCCTGGGTGGGGCGATCACCCGTTATCTGAGCTTTGAGGGAACGATGCATATCCGGGAGGGGCAGCTGGAGAATAAGGTCATTTCGGAAGCTACTTTCTTTAAGGTGCAGCTATCCAGAGAGAATCAGACAAAGGAATATCCACTGGAAAAAGTAGCGTTTCTACCAGCTGATATACCTGGTTTGTTTAAGCTGTTCCGGCGTCCTTTTGATGCGGCGTATGACTTTTACGGTGAAAATGTTACGATGCGTATGCTGCATTTTATTCCGAGGGCGCAGGACTCTGTCATGCCGGTTAACGGTGCATCAATGGTTTTGCACCTGGTGACAATAGAAGACGGTATCCGCAGAAATATTTATATACCAGCGGGGGAAACCCGGTCTTTACAGGGCGTGGATGTTGGATTTGGAAGACCTGTGCCCGATGGTATAGCGATCAGTATGGACAGTGGACGATTGTACATTCATTCTGCACTGGCCGCAAGGTACCGTGTGATGGCTACAGGGGAGACTGATTCCGTCAGGATGGTTGCAGGAAGAGAGGCGTTTCAATTACGCGCCCTGTATAATTTTAGTACCGGGTTGTTACTGGTCGTTCCTGAGATGCCCCGACAGGGCAGGATCGTATTTTATGAGGGCGACCTGAAAAAGAATGCGTCCGATCCTGATCTGACAGTGATGGAGATTGCGAACAGAGAGGATCGTGATACCGTTTCATTTTATGGTGGCAGAGGATATACTGGTTTTCAGACAAGCGTTATGTTGGGGGATATGAAGATTGACCTGGGATATGGTTCCCGGTATTATTATACTCCGTTCTATATTCATCTTGACAAATTCGTACTTGGAAAATACCCTGGAAGCAATGCGCCTTCTTCTTTTTCATCGCAGGTGACTGTCAATGATGCCGGCAGTGTGATACCATATAATATCTACATGAACCATACGCTGGATTATGGCGGCTTCCGTTTCTTTCAAAGCAGTTATGATACCGATGAGAAGGGAACGATATTATCCGTTAATCATGATGTTACCGGTACGAGCCTGACCTATATCGGTTATGTGATGTTGTTTGCAGGTATGTTCTTCACCCTGTTCTGGAGAGGGACACGGTTTTATCTTTTACGGCAACAGTTGCGAACGGCTTCTTTGAAGAAAGTGTTGATCATACTGGGGATTAGTCTGTTATGTAGAACATCAGGTTATGCGCAGCAGGTACCCGCGAACGTACCGGATAGGGCCCATGCGGCTTCTTTTGGATATCTGCCAGTGCAGAACATTGATGGCAGGATTGAGCCGGCGAATACCCTGGCGTTGGAGATACTCAGAAAGCTTTACCGCCATGACAGCTATCACACGTTTGATGCCAATCAGTTCCTGCTGGCAGTGACGAGTAATCCTGCTGAGTGGTTGAATGTGCCTTTCATAAAGGTAAATGAGCGGGGAGGAAAGGAGTTGTTAAGTCGTACAAAAGCGAATGCGGAAGGGCTGACGACCATCATGCAGCTGCTGACACTTGACACAGCCGGGGATGCCCATTTTTTACTGGAGCAGGAGTACAACAGGGCGTTTGCCAGAAGAGCCGCTGATCAGGACAATTACGATAAGGAGGTCATTGAATTGAACGATAAGATGCAGGTTGTTCAAATGCTATTAAACGGGATGTATCTGCGGATTTTGCCTGTTCGCGGAGATCGTAATAACAGCTGGACATCTGTCAGTCTGATGCAGACGCCACGGAACAGGGATGAGGAATTAGTGATGACCTATTTCCAGGCGGTCCAGCATGCGCGGAGAAATGGCAACTGGAACAAAGCTGACCAGGTCTTGCAGGCACTCAAAGTCCTGCAGCGTTCTGCGGGCGCCACGGTGATGCCTTCGCAGACAAAACTCAACTGGGAGGTCAGGTTTAATGCGTGGAACCTGTTTTTTAAACTGATGTTATTGTATGCCGTAGCCGGAAGCGTGTTATTGTTCGCCTCGTTTGCTGCCATGTTTAAGCGCAATAAGGGGTTGCAATATTTTATCCGGGCGCTGATCATGTTGTTAGTGGTGGCCGCCTTGTTGCAAACATCCGGTCTTATTGTAAGGTGGTATATTTCGGGACATGCACCCTGGAGCAATGGTTATGAAGCTGTCATGTTTATCAGTCTTATCGGTCTTGTGTCGGGGTTGCTTTTATACCGTAACGGTAACTCCTATATACCGGCTGCCGGGGCATTGATCGCAGTTATTTTAATGGGATTTGCACATGGCGGCGCTCAGATGAATCCGCAGATCACGCCCCTGGTACCCGTACTGAAATCCTACTGGCTGATGATCCATGTGGCGATTATTACCGCCAGCTATGGGTTTCTGGGACTCAGCGCATTACTGGGTATGTTTGTGTTATTGCTGCATATTGTCAATAATCCTGCAAGGAGCATATTTATGGAAAAGTCATTGCGGGAACTGACCATTGTTAATGAGCTGTCCATGATCATCGGCATATTTATGCTTACCTGTGGCACCTTTTTAGGCGGGATGTGGGCTAATGAAAGCTGGGGGCGTTACTGGAGCTGGGACCCCAAAGAGACCTGGGCCTTCATATCCGTTATGGTATATGCTTTTGTGCTGCATGTAAGACTTATACCAGGAATGCAAGGTAAGTTCCTCTTCAATTTTTTGTCTGTGGTATCATTCTCGACTGTGATCATGACATACTTTGGCGTCAACTACTATTTGTCAGGACTGCATTCCTATGCAAAAGGTGATCCGATGCCAATACCTGCCTGGATTTACATATCGTTGGCGACAGTAGCTATTGTATCTCTGATGGCGTTATTCAGGTACAGGGGGTTAAATAGCGTATTGAATATGCAAAGAGGTATGTCCGCTTAGCACACTAACTAAATATTTACAATAAAAAATGAACAGCATGAGAAAACTTTTCATCATGGCATTGTGCCTTGCCGGCACTGCCTCATTTGCACAAAACCGGAATAGCACAACAACTGCACAGCAGCTTGTGGCAGTGAATAAGAATCCGCATACAATTGCCGATTATAAAGCGATAACAACAGTAATCGAAGGGTATGTAGAAGGACTGCGGCTGGGAGATGTCGAGAAGTTAAAAAAGGCCTTTCATAAGGATGCGGTCATGTATGGGTTCATGGGTGTTGGTACTTTAGAAGGAAGCGTCGATAACCTGTACGACTTCGCTGCGAAACATGGACCGGCTGCTGGTGTTACATCATACATAAGTATCCTGCACAAAACGGCCAATACGGCAATGGTACTTGTTGAACTGGAAGGTGTATCAACTACTGAAAATTCTACCGACTATCTTTCTTTGATGTACAAGGATGGCGAATGGAAGATCATTTCGAAAGTTTTTCATCTCTGGGTGAAATAGTGTTTATGGGGAGGATAATTACTGCTGTAGTTATCCTCTTTTTATCTAGTTGTATTTACTGGCGTATAGCAGTGTCCGGAGGATGTTTTCTAATTGAGAAATTGCTAATTTCATAAAAAGCAATCAAATGGGAAATGTAATTTTTTCAATCAATATGACATTGGATGGCTGTGTTGACCATACTAAAGGGAACAGTAATGAAGAAGTGCATGACTATTTTACGGAGCTGCTGAAAGGTATTGACCTGCTTTTTTATGGTCGTAAAACCTATGAATTAATGGTGCCCTTCTGGCCGGATATTGCGAAAAATCAGTCAGGTGGCACAAGGTCAATGAATGATTTTGCACAGACTTTCGATGCTATTGACAGAATTGTTGTCTCACGTTCATTGGCAAATGTTGACGATCCCAGAACAAGGATCGTTCGGGAGAATCCTGCCGATGAATTACGTAAACTGAAGCAGGAGCCCGGTAGAAGGATCGCACTTGGCGGTGTGGACCTGCCTTCTCAACTGATCGCACTGGACCTGGTTGATGAGTATTATTTTGTCATTCATCCGGTAATTGCCGGAGAAGGGAGAAGGTTGCTGGATGTTACCCATCTGCAAGCGCAATTGCAGTTGAAACTTGTTGATTCCAGGATGCTTGGATCAGGAACTGTTGCGCTTCATTTTACAAAATAGTTAGCATAACGGTTCAGTAATTGTTGTCAGACGGGTCCGGAATAGTGTGTGCATGGTTGCTAACTGTGTACAATAATGTGTTTTTTAACCTCTGTGGTTGTGATTAATCCCGACATCGGCTCTTATGATCTGTCAGCATAGGTCGTTACAGGAAATCCCGAAGAACGGGCCTCGAAGAGGTCATTGACCGGTTGTCCGGAGAGTTCGGGTATTAATTGTGCCGTAGGTCCGAAACCTAGAGTGGTTGTTCCTTCTGCTATCAATTTTAAAAAGACAGCGTCGCAGAATGTTTCAGGTGTTGTGCCATGTGCGGTGGCTGGATTGGTCAGCGCTGTCCGGACGGCAGGTGGAATTAATTCAACTACTTTGCAGGAGGTGCCTGTGAGTGAGTGACGCAGGCTCATTGTATAAGAGTGCAGCGCGGCTTTACAGGCACTATAGAGAGGGGCGAAGACTTGTGGGATATATGCTCCTCCGGAAGTAACGTTAATGATAAGACTGGATTTTCCATGTGCCAGCAGAAGAGGGATCAACAGGTGATTAAGATGGACCGGTCCTGAAAGAAGAATGTCGATCTCCTGCTGACGCGTATGCCAGTCGGCCGTTTCCTGGGCTAACGCAATTCTTCGTTGAATTCCGGCATTGTTAACCACTATATTGATACCGGGCATCGTTGTTTTTATATGGGCGGCCAGCATTTCTCTTTGTGCCGGATCGCCTATGTTATTGACGAATGTTTTAATTCCGGGAAGGGCTGCCGCTGCCTTTTCAAGTTTTTGTGGGTTACGGCCAGTGATAAGCACCTCGCTCCCTGCGTTCTTAAACAGGGTCGCAAGACCATAGCCAATCCCTTCACTACCGCCTGTAATGAGTACCCGGGCTTGTGTCAGATCCATAAAAGTCAATTTTAGATGATAGTTCCTTATTGTTATGACAAAGCTATTGCAGGAAACCGGGGCAAAATGGTCTTGATTTCAGTATTTATTTGTCAATACTTAATTTCAATTGTTTTCTGTATTGCTGAGGCGTAAACCCGGCAAGCCGTTTAAACCATTTCGTAAACTGTGAGGGTTCGAATGTTAATAGCAGGGCCGTATCACGGACAGGAAGCGAAGAATCTGACAATAACTTTTTTGCCACCTCCAATATTTTTACCTGATAAATGCCGCAGGCGGAAGAGCCGGTTATTGCTTTTATGGTGTTACTCAGATGTGTAGGATGAATAAACATTAAACGGGCAAAATCTTCAATTTCAAACATCTCTTCGGCCAGTCCGTTGACGAGGTCATTTAAATGACGATCTATCAAAAGACAGTATTGTTCTTTGATCTGTTCGGGTCTTTTAGGAATATCTGCTTTTGATTGAATCATAGATAAAGCCTTGGTTAGCGCATGCTTATAACATGATGTAAAGTACGTTATTTGAAACTTTTATACCGATATGTCACATTATTGTGACATTATTCCTAATTTTGCGTCATGGATACGCGCCAAAAGATAATAGATGCTGCCATAACTGTCTTAAATCAAGACTTTTCAGCTTCCGTGGATAAGATAGCGGAAAAGGCCGATTTGAGCCGCCGCACGTTACATCGGTACTTTACAGACCGGGCAGACCTGATCGACGCCTGCCGGGAAGAGATGATGGAAACCTGGCAAACGGCCATGTTACAAGCCTGTAGTAGTACACAAGACCCATTGGAGCAACTGGAGAGAATGTTGTATGCCGGTATCGATTGTGGCGTACGGTATGTCTTCCTGAACAAGTTATTAAATCATCCGGATGATAACAATGTAACGGGCTCCGCGCCAAATCCTTCCTACGAAACTACCCGGGACAATTGGTTTCAGCTGGTCCCGGCGTTACAGCGCCAACAATTGATCAGTGAACATGTCAATGCTACCTGGATAAGGCTGTTGTTTATCCAGATGATCTCAGTGACGGTACAGGCGTACGAGTCGGGAGACATTGCACAAAATGACATTAAAAAACTAGCCTGGTATTCCTTCCGCAGAAGCATCGGTATGGAATAAGACACGGATATCACCCATAATATACTAGCACAAATGATAGCGTCTTTTTTATTGATAGGACAGTCGAATATGGCTGGCCGTGGATATAGTCATGAAGTTCCTTCGATTGTCAATGAGGGTATAAAAGTGCTCCGGAATGGACGGTGGCAGATGATGGCGGAACCTATCCATAATGACCGGTCCAGCGCGGGGATAGGTCTTGCGGGTAGTTTTGGCGCCGCCTGGCGTATGCATCATCCTGATGCGGAGATCGGTTTTATACCTTGTGCGGACGGTGGTACCAGTCTGGACGACTGGGCGGTGGGTGGTGCGCTGTTTGATCATGCATTAGCGCAGGCGAGGCTGGCACAGCGTAGCAGCACCTTAGCAGGTATACTATGGCACCAGGGGGAAAGTGACTGTTTCCCCGAAAAGGCAGCGGAATACGAGCGTAAGCTGCAGGTACTGATGGGTACATTACGACAGGAATTGTATGCGACAGACGTTCCGCTCATTATTGGCGGATTAGGGGATTTTCTGACCAGTGGTATTTATGGGAAGTATTTTAGTGCCTATCCGGTTATTAATGAGGCGCTGTTACACTATGCGCAGACACAACCCCTTTGTTATTTTGCGAGTGCTGAAGGATTAACAAGTAATCCGGATGGCTTACATTTCAATGCGACATCTTTACGTATACTGGGTGTAAGGTACTATCAGGCATTCCGTATGCGGCAGTCAGTTACAAAACCTTTGGTGGAAGAACATCAGTTGCTGGCGGATATTTATAGCAGGGCGCATACACAGAAAGAGCGGCTTTTTCAGCTGGAGCATCGTTTTGCGACAGGGAAGATAGGGCCGGAGCAGTTTCAAAGTGAATTGGGGGCTATTCAATAAGTTCCGGTAGTGTAGGATTGTACGTGCGTTTCGCGGTTTATCACACATTTGTGAGATAATTTTATACAAAAAAGTAAAACTCTTTTTGGAAGTTTGATTTTTTTTCGCACATTTGCAATCCCAAAACGGGAATGGCTTCGTAGCTCAACTGAATAGAGCATCTGACTACGGATCAGAAGGTTTCTGGTTTGAATCCAGACGAGGTCACAGGAAATGAAAGGATCGTATCTTGATGCGATCCTTTCATTTTTTTTCATGCTTAGTCAGTGCTGCATTACAAGTATTAACAGCTGATTCATCTTGTAGGAGGGGTGTATGAGCTCTTACAAGATGAATCTTATCCTTTGCAGGGTTACTGTACTTTTAGTATATATGAAAATGACTGCGATACCGCGCGTGGTACAAATCGATCCAATGGACGGGGACCACAGGAATTCGAGCCGACCCCGAGGGTACGAGCAGCTATGCAAAGTACTGTGAGCTTGCTTTCCGGCAAATCAATGCGATATTCAATATCCTGTAAATCCTCATCGCGATATGGCAAGGCAGAAACCTGTAGCAGGTCACTGTTTTTCACAACAGACAAGGAGACCTGATCGTTATGTACAGTTGCCCAGCGGATATCTTCATGATTACCACATTCCATCGGCTTTTCGTAAGGGGTAAGCTGTGCTTTTATACTACTGCTCCAAATTCCGATATCCTCACCTGACTTACGATCGGCATAGTTTTCTTCCGGGCCCCGGCCATAGTATTGGAGTTTATCCAGATCACGTTTAAGGAGTAATCTTACGCCAATTCTTGCCAGTGGAATATTCGTCTCGCTAAAACTGAGATCATTTTTTACTTTTACGACGCCGTCACCGCTGATAACATAAGCAACCTTGTGTTTTACTGTGAAGCCGTTACGGCCTTTGCCGTTTAGTGTAGCTGTGATGGTTATCCCACCGTCATTTTTTATTGCTATATCGCTTGCGCTCCATTCCATCTTTTTAAGACCATAACGTTCCCATTCATTGTCTGCCCACATATCGTCATTCCGGTGAGGTGCGCGCCAGAGGTGTAGCATCGGGCCCCCGTTTGCCTCAAGTAGCTCCTGTCCATGACTTTGGATGGAATTGAACGTGCCTTTTTTTCTATTAAAAACAAGTGTAAAATTATTACCGTTTATGACGATGTTGTCATTGTCTTCTTTTACGGTAAGGTCGTTTTTTTGCGTATTGCCGATGAAGTCGTTGTTCCCGCCAGGTATTTCCAATTGCTGGGAGGCCGTTTCAAAGCCTTCAGGCGCCCAGCTTTCTTTATTTGCCAATCTGAAGGAGAGCCGCAGAATATATTCCGCACCTGCTTTTCGTTTAGTGTCCCATGGGATTTGCACATCAGCAGAATCACCGGACGCAATATGTGGCAGTGATATTTTTCCACTATCGCTGATAACTCCGTTTTCCATCAGGGTCCAGCTGGCATTAAAGTCATCCAAAGGAATAAACTGGTATTTATTCAGTATCCGCACTTTACCCTGTAAAATATTTACCGGTTTTACCCGTATCCATTGGTAGGCATGTTTTAGCTCAGGGTAATGAGGTTTAGGACTGCGGTCAGAGAAAACTACGCCTTTATGAATAAAGAAGCGGTCATTGGGCCATTCGCCGAAGCCTCCGCCATAAGCTATGATAGGATGCCCGGGATCAATACGGTTCCAGATACCTTGGTCCTGCCACTCCCAGATACAACCGCCCAGCAAACCGGGATATTCGTCAAACAGATCACTATATTCGTCTACACTGCCCATTGAATTAAACATGGCGTGTGCATATTCGCAGAGATAGAATGGCTTTGTCAGCTGTGAATCAGTAGCGCGGTGGCGTACTTCGTGCAGCTGCGTATACATCTCGCTATCCATATCTGTGGGATTTTCACTGCCGGTACCGAAGCCCTGGTAATGCGTAGGGCGGGTAGCGTCCAGTTTGCGTATCGCTGTCAATGCTGCGCGAAAATTGGTGCCTCCGCTGCCACACTCGTTGCCCAGGGACCAAATAATGACGGAAGGGTGATTCTTAAAATTTTCTACGTTGGCAATATTACGGTCTATGATAGCTGATTTGATACGCGGGTCTTCATTAAACTCGTTCCAGGCGCCATGCGATTCCACATTAGCTTCTGCCAGCACATAAATGCCATACTCATTGCAGAGTTCATACCACTGCGGATCGTTGGAGTAGTGTGAAGTACGCACATGGTTGCAGTTGGCCTGTTTGATCAGCAGGATGTCACGGACCATGTCAGCTTCGGACACGGTGTGGCCTGTTTCCGGCCAGTTTTCGTGGCGGTTGACGCCTTTCAGTTTTACCGGAACACCATTTATCGTGAAAACTCTTCCTTTGATCTCTATTTTACGGAAGCCTGTGCGGGCCGACACGGTTTCTACCACCTTGTTGCTGTCGAGGGTCTTAATAACGGTAGTGTAGAGCGCAGGTGTTTCAGCAGTCCATTTACGTGGATTATTTACCGGAAAACTAACCTTCCAATCAGCTTCCTGGCCAGGTTGAAGTGCATTTACGGAGATCGTACCTGAATTGATCAGGTTATTGCCATCATAAAGACCTACAGATAATTTTCGCGCAGGCGTTACCTTGTTACCGTAGTTTTTTATTTTGCCTGAGGCATTCAGCGTTGCATGCCTGTATTGTGCATCGAGATCGGTAGTAACGAAAAAATCGCGGATGTGTTCCTGTGGTGCGCTCCACAGCGTTACATTACGGAAGATACCGCTAAGACGGAACATGTCCTGGTCTTCCAGATAACTGCCGGTAGTAAAACGGTACACCTCTACAGCAATCATGTTGCCTCCAGGCTTTACATATCTGGTAATATCAAACTCCGCGGCGTTACGGCTGTTTACGCTGTAACCGACTTTCTGACCGTTCACCCAAAGGAAAAAACCTGCATCCACACCATCAAATGTTACGAATATGCGGCGGCCGTTCCAGCCGGACGGTACCTCGAAATTTCTGCGGTAGCTGCCTACCGGGTTACGTTCTTTATACGCCGTAAAATTTACTGGTGGCGTACTCATTACGTGCGGGAAATCTTTCTGAAAGATGTAATTGAAATTACTGTAATAAGGGGTACCATAACCTTCCACCTGCCAACAGGATGGCACCTGAATATCCGCCCAGTTATTTACAGCATAGGCTGGTTTATAAAAATCCAGGGGCCTTTGCTGAGGCCACGGCACATAGTTAAACTTCCATGTACCATTGAGTGATTTTGCAAATGAAGAGGCATAACGATTAGCCTGAAGCGCTTCTTTCAGATCTGCATAAGGCATTAGAGTCGCATGGGCAGGTTCTTTGTTGATACCCAAACATTCCGGATCTTCAATTTCCCGGGGTACAGCCGCGGTGTCTTTTGCGCTGTGCCACGGACCTTTCTGCAGCTGTATCCGCTGGAATGCGAAGCTATGACCGAACGTAGTACATGCAAGCAGTAAACTTAATAATGTAAATTTCATATTCTGATTTTAATAAACACATCGTTCTGTGTCATTAAATCAGTACAGCACCGGCTTGGCGGTGCTGTACTGATTTAATTTATTCTGTGACTTTTTAGTATCCGGCATTCGGGGTAAGGCGTGTGTTTTGTTCAATTGCACTTTGTGGGATAGGCAGCCAGTTCATATGTTGAGAAAAGGTGCTGTTAAATACCGGTACTTTGGTATACGTGAGTTTGCCGTTGGCATCTGGCGTAATTTTCATACCATATTGCGGATGTGTGAGTACCGCTTCTCCCTTGGTAGTGATGTCCCAGCGGCGAATGTCATACCAGCGTTTGTCTTCAAACGCCAGTTCTATTCTTCGCTCCCGACGAATATTCACACGCATTTCGGATTGGGTCAGTCCCTCGGGCAGCGAGGGTAAACCAGCGCGTTGCCGCACTTTATTAACTGCGTTATACACAGTGGCATCCGGCCCGACAGCTTCGTTTTGGGCTTCGGCATAGCTAAGCAATACTTCTGCGTAGCGATAATAAATATAGTTGGAAGTACCCGGACTGACTCCAAGGCTGGTTTGCCCCAGGATAGACTCGTCCAGGGTTTTCCTGGCGTTATAGCCGGTATTGCTGATGTCACTTGAAGAACCCAGATCTATCTGGTTGTTGCCGCCTATACGTGATAAGAAGGTATAGCCCTGCCACATAGAACCATCATATATAATCGTTTCATAGAAACGCGGCTCCCGGTTTACATATGGTTTTTGCGGATCATAACCGGAAGCAGGATCGGTGATCGGCTTCCCGTTGGCCATCTGATAATCGTCAACCAGGTTTTGTGTAGGTTGCATATTTCCCCATGACTGTTGCACGCCGTATACGATTACCGGCCCCTGCTTTCCTTCGCGGTTGTGGCCTTTGCGCGGTAATGCATATCCTCTGGCAAAGATCGTTTCAATATTCCAGTTGTTTGCTGCCAGGAACTGTCCGTTGTACGATGGAAAAAGATCGTATACAGTAAGATCTATTACAGCCTTATTGGAAGCCGCAGCTTTTATCCATGGCGCGGGATCGTTGTTCGTATTTACCAGCGGGCTGGCGGCAAACAGATCTACCGCGCCTTTCAGTGTAAGGGCTGCACCTTTTGCGGCCCGGCCTGTGGCCGCAGGTTTTGTAGGTAGATCAGCAGCAGCGGCATCGCAATCAGCTTCAATAAATGCCAGGGTTTCTTCCATAGTGGCGCGAGGCACGAATATTTTGTCACCCATTGTCTGGTTATCCAGTGGCTCAGAGATCAGGGGAACGCCGCCATAGTTCTGATACAGGAAGGAATAGAACAGTGCGCGGAGGAATTTCACTTCCGCCACACGTTGCCTGTACCATTCATCAGAGAAATGAGAACGGTACTTAGCTGCCTGCTGCAGGAAAACATTGCACCTGCGGATGCGGTTATAGTTCTCTGACCATTTAAACATGACGGCTGGTCCGTCCGGCGCATTAGACGGATTCAGTGCGTTGGAGCGGATAAGGACCTGCCCGGTCATCCAGGTAGCTCCTACGCCACAGTTATCTGTCCACTGGTCAAGCAACTGTGTTTCATTATTCATATCCGGTACCTGGTCGTAAATATCATTTACAAAGAGGTCGGCATTTGCTTCAGTGGCGAAAGTATTTTCATCTGTGAGCGATCCTTTCGGGTCAACATTCAGAAAACCGTCTTTTTTACAGGCGCCTGCAGTGATCATCAACAGGGCCAGTATCAGGGTATGTCCGTATGATTTATATATTGACTTCATGTTTTTTTGCATTTAGAAGGTGGCATTAATACCAAATGTGATAACCCTTTGCTGAAAGTAATTCATGTTGCTGCTGTTGTTCTCCGGGTCGAGGATCTCCCTGATGTGAGGCGTCCATGTGAAAAGGTTTTGTCCTGAAACATACAGACGTAAGGAGCTGATACTACGGCCCAGCGTACGGGAAGAAAATGTATACCCCAGTTCAGCACTGCGGAGACGCAGGTATGAGGTATTACGCATCCACCATGAAGATTGCTGTGTATTGTTAGATGTGGGCGCTCCTGATATTCTGGGATATAATGCATTTGTATTGGAGGGTGTCCAGTGATCGTTGTATGCCAGTTCAGTAGCCGACCCGGAGGACTGGAATGGCCATACAAAGTACTGGCTCACATACAGGGAACTATGGCCAGAGCCCTGTAACAGCAGGTCAAGGTCGAACCCTTTGTAATAAAGGCGTGGTTCCAGGCCATAGATGATCTCCGGCGTAGTGGAGTAACCAATGCGTGTAATATCGTTTGCATCAATTCTCCCATCCGGTTTACCATCCGGACCGTATAGATCAGCATATTGTATATCTCCAGGCTTCACATTTCCATACGTCGGTACAGGGATACCGTCTTTCAGACTGCCATCACTATTGAAATCATCCTCCCCGAAATAACCGGTGGCCTGCAAGCCAAACTGGGTGCCATTAGGACGACCGGTTTGACGGCGGTTAGGATTCTTGTAAGTAGCATCATTTTCATATACTCTCAGGAGCTTGTTCCGTGCATAGGTAAAAGTACCTGTCAGGTCGAGCCTTAACCCGTTGGAGAATGTCTTACTGCTGCCCAGGCTGACTTCCGTACCCCGGTTCTGCATGATCCCTGCATTGACCAATCCTACACCGATCCCATATTCTGAAGGCAGGGAGTTACCTATGCTGACAAGCATATTGGAGCGTTTTTCACTAAAGTAATCCGCCTCGATGGTCAACAAACCGTTCCATAAGCTTGCCTCAAATCCTATATCCGTTTTCCTGGCGCGTTCCCAGGTAATATTAGGATTGCCCTGTAGTGACTCCCTAATCCCCTGTGTCGTATTACCGCCAATCACAGCAGAATTGCCATTCACATTGTAGGAGCTCAGATACTGATAAGTCTGTATAGCGCCTCCGGAGCTGGGATAAGCGCCGGACTCACCCCATGATCCGCGGAGCTTCAAGTTGTCGATCCATTTTATGTTTTTCATAAATGCTTCCTCAGAAAGACGCCATCCGGCAGAGAACGCGGGAAAGAAACCAAACCGGTTATCTGGTGCAAACAGGTAGCTGCCATCGTAACGGCCGGCCGCTTCGAAGAAATATCTATTATTATAACTGTAACCAATGCGGTATACGTAACCCAATTGACGTTGTCCATTCGACAGACCGGTGCTAGTCGCATCTGCTGCTGCCGGTCCGCCAAAGTCCAGTTCATCAATATCCAGGTTGTAGTTGATACGTTGTGCGCGGAAAGTCTGGTACTTGACGGTACGATTTTCTATAACTGCCAGGGCAGTGATCTCACTTTTCCCGAAATGACCCATGTAATTTAGTATTCCCTGGTAGGTAAGCGCCTTATTTACAGAATAATCTTCGTAAAACTGGGCCTTTGAATTTCCCTGCACACCTTTTACATATTCGTAAGGGCGTTTTGTCGTATCAACATTCCAAAAGGGGATGGGGGTACGGTATTCACGCTGGAAGGAAGTTTTGTTATTGAAAATAGGATCAGGTCCATTATCGTAACTAACTACCGCTTTGATACTTAATCCTTTTACGGGCAACTGCTGATCGATGGAGAGTTGTGTGATCAGAGAACTGTTTTCATTAAGATGGTAGCCGCTATGATAGATTTCGCCGATAAGCGACTGACCAATATAGCCTGTCCATAATCCATTGCTGTAGTAAACCGGCGTGGTTGGCGCCTGGCGCATGGCCTGGTCTAAAATACTGCTCGCGCCGTAGCCTGGAAAATGTTGGTCCTCCACATAACCATTGGCCATGAGGTTAACCTTCGTGGTCTTCGTTACGTTGGCGGTAAGACTCAGGTTAGCCATATATTTATTCAGATAGGTAGTACTCCACATACCTTCCTGGTGCTGGTAGCCAACAGATGCAAAATATTGATAATCGGTGCCACCACCGCTCATAGACAGGTTGTGGTAGGTAATTGGCCGGTTAGACATAATGATGTCGTCAAGCGGGCGCCCGTCCGGGTGTCCATCAGGATCAGAATGGTCCCTGAATTTTTGAATATCATCGGCAGTGTAGGCGGCAGGCTGACCATCGTTTGCATTGGCCTCATTACGTAGTAATGCATACTGGTAGGAGTTGACAAATTTTGGTACACGTGTCGGGTTCTGGATACCGTAATACCCGTTGTAAGCCAGTGTCGGCTTACCGATCTTACCGGTTTTTGTCGTTACGAGAATAACGCCATTTGCTCCCGCAACGCCATAAGGCGCTACTGCCGCCGCATCTTTTAACACGGTAAATGTGGCTACCGTGTTGGGATCAAGCCGGCTGAAATCGCGTGGTACACCATCCACGATAAGCAGGGGGGCGGTACTGCCAATTGAGCCTGCACCACGGATCTGGATATTCGATCCGTCGAAGCCCGGTTCTGCAGATCCCTGAGTAGCAATAAGTCCTGGCAGGCGGCCCACAAGGCTGTTCGTCAGATTCACCACCGGCTTATTGACGATCTCTGCGGTTTTGAGCGTAGAAACGGCTGCCGTAAGGGAAGTCCGCTTTTGCGTACCGTACCCTACCACCACCACATCGTTCAGTACCCTGGCAGATTCACGTAGCTGAACGTTAATGACTGATTTACCTGCGACGGGTATTTGCTGGCTCTCGTAGCCTACAAAAGAAACTATCAGTGTGGCATTGTCTGGTACTTTGAGCGTGAAATGTCCGGCAGCATCAGTTTGTGTGCCGGTCGTTCCTCCCTTTATCAGAACAGTAACGCCGGGAAGTGGTTGCCCGGAGACGGCCTCTGTTATCTGCCCGGTAATTGTAATGTCTGCGGCAAGGGACAGTACGGGGAAAAATAAAATCAGCAACAAGGTAAGGCCGGAAAGCCACCACTGATTGAAGATGTTTCCGATGGTCGGTGTTCGTTTCATGCGTGGATTTTTAGTATCTGGAATTTTGACGTTGACAGTAGAACTGTTTCAGAAAGTCAAAATTGAACAAAGTAGGGGCGGGTAGTTTGTCCTGACATGCATATGATCAGCACTTTTATACTTGTTTTTTACAGATGACGATAAAAAACGTATGCCGGAACGTACATTTTTCTTTCACTATTGTTCATCCGGGCGGCTTAACCCGCAACTGTGCTGTGTAATACGGGTTTTAATCAGTAAACTTGTTCTTTCTTCCTTGTAACAAAAAAAAGTTCAGTTCTGCCATACAAATATTTTTTCCACGTGTTACTGCCGGTGTTGGTCGTACTGCTGATTGCCCGGCAGCCGGTGACCGCGCAACGTTATCCTTATCATTTCAATGCGCTTACTGTAGATGAGGGGCTTTCCCATACTGATGCTACGGAAATTGTGCAGGACCGGTGGGGGTATATCTGGGTGTCTACCCTGTTTGGCATCAATAAATTTGACGGGTACCATATCCGGCGGTACTATAATAATAATGTCCCCCTTAACAATGCATATCGTAACCGTGTGATCTGCATGGCAGTGGATAGTACCGGCTTTCTGTGGCTGGGGACCGAAGCTGGTTTTCAGCGTTTCAATACGCATGAAGAACAATATATTGATTACCCGGTAACTCAGGGAAGTCCTGCTATTGATCTTACGAAGATTATCATCCGGTCGCCGGATGCTTTTTACGCCCTTGCCGGGAATAATCAATTACGCTGTTATTTGCTGAAAGGCAAAACAATACAGGAAAAAAAGCTGCGGCTGCCTCAAGGCGCTGGTATCAACGATATGGCTTTGGGGCCGGGGGGACGACTGTACCTGGCTACCACAAGGGGGATATGGGTGCTGGAAGATGACGGCATTGCGCGTATGGTAAGCGTAGCCGGTTGTGCTGAAATTCGCTTCACCAGGATTATGATGGACCATAGTAACCAATTGTTACTGGGGGCTGGTCCGAATCTCTACCTGGTCCGGCCGGAGAGCAATCGTTTGGCGGTTGCTAAAACCATGACCATTCAGGGTGAGGTGGGCGATATAGTACAGGAAAAGGGGGGCAATTTCTGGGTAAGCAGCAATCAGCGCCTGACGAGATTGAACGAAGCCCTTGGTTTTGTTCAGGAGATCAATAGTGAGAGCCCGGTGAAGTACATCAATCTCAGTGGACTTCAAAAGCTTTTTATTGACAGGTCCCAATGTTTATGGACCGTGAGCTTTGGTAACGGCGTGCATTATGCCGATCTTAATGAAAAGAAATTCTATACTCTTCAGCACCTGCCGGAAATACCCAACTCCCTTTCAGGAAGCTATGTCCGGGCAATTCTGGATGAGAATGGAAAGGACTTGTGGGTAGGTACGAGCGACCATGGTCTCAATCATTATGATTTGCAGCAGCAGCGGGTTGTGCAGGTATACAATAACTATAACAGCAGTACCCGTCTGCCTGATAATACGATCACAGCACTTGCGACAGACAATGAACATAATTTGTGGATAGGTGGGTATTGCGGCATCGTTATCATGCAGCCCAACCGCCGGGAGCTCTGGCGTCCGCCAGGGTCGGATAATTTTCCCAGGCATATGATCGATGTATTGGCGAAAGATTGTTTTGGCAATATCTGGTTTGGTGACCATGCACATAATTTCGGCGTAATTTTTAAAGATGGCACAGGGAGATACCATGTAAAGGAATATGGCGAAAGTTTTTTTATACATGCAGATTCAGTTAAGCCTCAACTAATGATCGCCAGTACGCACGGTCTGAAGCGGCTCATTATAGACAAGGAAGGTAATATTGTGAAAAGTTGGGACTATCTGGCTAATGGTAAGCCCAATTCACTCAGCTCCAATTACACCTATCCGATCGCTAAGCAGAACGACAGTATTTACTGGATAGGCACTATCGGTGGAGGGTTGAACCGCATGATCCTGCGTGGGGATGATACTTATACCATTACCCAGTTTACAAAAGGTATTTTTAAGGATGTGGAAGGTCTGGAAGTGGATGATGAAGGTTTTATATGGCTTGCAGGCAATGGCTTGCAGCGGTTTGATCCGCGTTCAGGTACAGCAGTGCGTTATGATAAAAATGACGGATTGCAGGGGAACAGCTTTAAAGTTAATTCTTCCACCCGCGGAGCCAGGGGGATACTATTTTTTGGTGGTATAAATGGGTTAAATTATTTCCGGCCTGCGGAGATTACTGCCAACCCGATACCGGCCATACCGCAGATCACCCGGTTTTCGGTGAACAACGAAGCAGTGGATACAGCGCATTATATTACGGGCGCTACTTCGGTAAGGCTTAATCACCGGGAAAATAATTTCGCGATTTCCTTTAGCGCGATGCACTATGCCAATCCCCTGAAATGTCGCTTCCGCTATATGCTGAAAGGCTATGATCGGACATGGCAATATACAGATGGTAAATATCCCAATGCGGCTTACAGCAATCTTGACTTTACTGATTACACATTTATTATAGAAGCATCTAATAATGATGGTATCTGGAACCAGCAGCAAGCCAGTATCTCCATCTCCGTTGTACCGCCCTGGTGGAAGTCTACACCGGCGAAGCTGTTTTACTGTCTGCTCATGATTGCGGTCCTGCTGGGTATATATATTTATCAGGCCCGCTGGTACCGGCTTAAAAATGAACTGGCGCTCAGAAGCGCAGCGGAAAAACAGCGGGAAACCATTCATCAGCAGCGAGAGCAATTATACCAGCAGCAGCTACAATTGTTTACCAATATATCTCATGAGTTCCGCACCCCGTTAACCCTTATCCGCGGGCCGCTGGAAAATCTGATATTGCAGGATGCAACGGCAACACATAAACATTCCTACCAACTTATGTTGCGCAATGTGAAACGGTTGATCAATCTTGTGAGTGAGTTAATGAATTTTAAAAAGGTAGCGGACGGAGCCATCCGTCTGCAGGTGCAACCAATATCTATAGGTGAGTTTTGTCAAAGCCTGTATACGGAATTCGCCGCCCTGGCAGAAAGTAAAAGTATTGGCTTTCAAATTGTAAATAAAACAGGTAAAAGCGATCTTGTAAATTATTTAGATGCTCAGGTATTGGAGAAGATTTTATTGAACCTTTTAAATAATGCCTTTAAATATACGGATAGCGGAGGGCAGGTGACGCTGCAGTATTTTTTAGATAGAGATCTATTTGAGCCATCTTTCAATGGTGAACTTCGATTACAGAGTGAGTTCAAGGGTAGTCAATATATTTATTTTCTGGTATCTGATACTGGTATTGGCATTTCAGAAGCATCTATAGGCAGTATATTCGAACGCTATTACAGGGTAAGTAACCACCACCTGGGCTCCGGCGTCGGACTTGCTTTGGTAAAGAGCCTTGCTCAGTTGCACAAAGGGGAGATCGCTGTTTTCAGCGAGAGAAATAAAGGGACCGAATTTTTAGTGGCTTTGCCGTGGGGAAGGGAAAATTATAGTGCTGAAGAAATCATAGAAGCTGGCGTATTGGTGGATTCCCAACTTGAGCAACTGGAGGATACAATACCTGCAGAAGTTGCAGCCTCACCCAAGCCGGAACAGCTTGCACCAAAGTCCCGGCATATACTTTTGGTGGAAGATAACTCCGAGCTGCGGAGGTACCTATGCGAATCGCTTAATCCCCATTATTATATACATGAAGCGGCTGATGGAAATAATGCCCTTGCCATGGCGAAAGAATTGAACCCGGACATGATTATAAGCGACGTAATGATGCCGGGCCTGAATGGTATCGACTTATGTAGGCAAATTAAGCAAACCTTTGAGACAAGTCATATCCCCTTTTTAATTCTTTCTGCCAGGGATGAACTGGAAACAAAGGTAGAAGGGCTGGAATCAGGTGCAGATTACTATTTTGCGAAACCATTGAATGTTAGGTTGCTGCTATTGACCATTAGTAATATATTCGAGCAAACCAATAAACTAAAACAACGTTATACAAAGGACCACCTTATCGAGGCTACGGAGTTAGTGCATTCTGAAAAAGATAAGGATTTTATGAACACATTGCTTCAGATCATCGAAGAGAATATAAAAAACCCAGATCTTGAAGTTGACTTCCTTTGTACACGTATGAACATCAGCAGGACAAAACTCTATCAGAAAATTAAGGGAATATCTGGACAGTCGGTTGGTGAATTCATTAAAACCATTCGCTTAAAGCAGGCCATTTATATAATGACCCATGAAGATGTGACTTTAGCTGAAGTGGCAGACAGGATAGGGCTGCAAAGCAATTCCTATTTTTCCCGGATGTTTAAAAAAGAATATGGATGCGCTCCCTCAGAGTTTATTAAAGGATTAAGAAACGCACCAAAATAAGTATCGAACCTTATGATGTTAGAATGAGGTCCGTTATTATCATTTGTCCTTTTATTCATTTTTTTCGCCCTTTTATACTTTCCAAAAACCTGTCAGTTGGTTCTTAATGGGTTACGTGCGTGCTTTTCTCAATCATGTATACGTGCCTATGACTGCTGCCGCCACCTTTCCTTTCCCCAGGAGGCCGTTTTGCTACCCAAATCGTTTCTTTATCTAGCGTATGTGCATCGTAAGGGAGATACAAAATCCTTTAAAGTCAAACAAAATGTACGATCGGACAACCTGAAGAAGGCTGAATGGTTGTTATTTGCATCACCCTATCTGAAAGGGCCTATCAATTTAAATAGAAAGAGGCAGGCTGAACCTATAGTAACCCAAATCTACAAATACAGATTCCACACCTTAAAATGTCACAAATAAAAATTTCACTAATTAAAATTCCGATTATGAAAACATTCAAAGACAACATCTTATTAGCAGTTACGTTTTCAAGCGTGCTACTAATTTTCTTTAATTCCTGTAAGAAGCCGGAGCAAATCCAGTCCCTGGACAAGCTGACTAAAACAGCAGTTACTGAAGCCAGCGCACTATTGCTGGTGGAAGCAAACCCAAATGCTGATGCGGCATTCAATTCATTTAATTCGAGCTTTCTCATATCCTCCGGGACGACACAATATTATAAAGAGGCGCTTAATGTTTCGGGTAAGGATTATTTCTGGCGTCAGGCGCTGGATATTCAGATGGTGGAAGATGTCTACCTGCGCACACAAAGTGACGCTCATAAAAATTTAATAACCAACATGTTGAATACTTTCCTTCAACAGAACCAGGGCAGTGGTGGCTTGTATGACTGGAATTGGAATGATTTTAATGATGATTTGCAATGGGCAGGTATTGCCTTTGCAAGAGGGTATCATATTACGGGTAATGCGACGTTCTTAAACCAGGCAAAATATGCCTTTGACCGCAGTTATAACCGGGGTTGGTCAGGTGAGCTGGGCGGTGGTCTCTGGTGGGATGTAAACCATGAAAGTAAATCAGGATTGAGCAATAACCCTGAAATGATCCTGGGTTGTTATATTTATGAGGCTACTAAAGACGTCGGTTATCTGAATAAAGTGATAGCGATATACAATTGGGTAAAAGCCACACTTTATAATTCTGCGACAGGGGCCGTCTATGAAAACATCCGCCCCGACGGAACGGTCAGTGCCGATGCCAATGTCTATAATATCGGTGCTTTTGTAAGTGCTGCCAACCATCTTCACCGCCTAACAGGAAATTCAGTGTATTACGATGATGCCAAACGGTCCGTGGACTATGTAAGGAGCAATAAAACCGTTAATGGAATTATGACCAATGGGCAACGTCAGGGCACCTGGCAATCTGAATTTATAAGAGGTCTGGGTGAGTTCGTACGTGACAATAATCTTTGGAGCACCTATTATACCTGGATGAAGCAGAATGCTGATGCTGCCTGGAATATTCGGCGCACAGACCGCAACCTGATGTGGAACAACTGGACCACAACTACGCCATCCGACAATATTACGACGGCTGTAGAATGTATCGGGGGCGTAATTATGCAACAGATCACACCTACAACACAACCTGCTGGTATCAGCAATAATTCGGTGTACAGGCTGACCCCGAAAATTAACGAAAATAGCGCGTTGGATATTGCCGGCCCGGCCAGCGGTTCTCTTGCGGAAATATGGAATTGGAATAACGGAGGAAATCAGAAATTTCGAATAGTTTCTCTGGGGTATGGTTATTACAGGCTGGTACCACAACACAATACAGGAACATCCCTGGATGTGACTGGTGGAAGCGCTGCGAACAATACACCTATAGAAATATGGACAAGCAATAATAACTCATCACAGGCATTTAAACTGGTTTATGATTATCACGGTTATTATAAACTAAAACCAAGATGTGCACCTTCCAGCTGTGTCAATGTAACGGCAGCCAATCCAGCTGATGGAACGAAGTGTGTCCTGTGGCCTGAGTCGAATGTGGACCAGGAAAGATTTTCCCTGGTAATACAATAGTCTGGAACGAATATTCTAAATCGTACTAAAAGAAGGTGGGAGTTAAAAGGGATCCCGGTTGTTTAAAGCAACCGGGATCCCTTTTTAAAGAGATTTGTGGTGATATAATGTACAGTGAGACAAATAATATGAACGAATGGGTTATATGTATTGAGTTTAACGTGGTTTCTTTGATTTAGAGAAAAAATCATAAATGAAAGGATTTTAAACTCGATGATGCGCTTGCCACAGGCATAGATAATAAACTAAACGGCATTTATGATAAGGAATATTTCACTATCTGTTCTTTTTATATTCATTAGCATTAACGGCTTTTGTCAGAAAACTATAATTCAATATTTGTCTGGAACAGACAAGGATCACACCGTGCTTTGGGATTTTTATTGCACCGGGGGACGTAAAAGTGGTGAATGGACGAAAATACCTGTTCCTTCTAATTGGGAATTACAGGGTTTTGGCGCTTATAATTATGGACATGATAAAAACAAGGCAACGGAGCAAGGTCTCTATAAACATTGGTTTACTGCGGGCAAATGGCAAAATAAAAGTGTTTACCTCGTATTTGAGGGATCCATGACCGATACGCATGTGAAAATTAATGGTGCTGAAGCCGGCGCATTACATCAGGGTAGCTTTTACAGATTTAAGTATGATATTACCAATTTGCTGAAATTGGAAGGGAAGAACCTGTTAGAAGTAAAAGTAGATAAAGTATCATCAAATGCCTCTGTCAACAAGGCAGAACGAGAGAGTGATTTCTGGGTATTCGGAGGCATCTTCAGGCCTGTTTATCTGGAAATCGTTCCGGAAGTTCACATTGACCGGATTGCCATTAATGCGAAGGCGGATGGCTCCCTCCAACTGGATGTTTATGCTAAAAACCTGCAAGGTAACGAGCGGATAGCAACGCAGGTTAAGACCCTAAATGGCGTCAATGTAGGGCAGTCTTTTTCTATAGCAGCAAATACCAATTCAGATCATTTCACACTAAATGGTCAAATTAACAACCCTTTGCTTTGGAATGCGGAGTTCCCTAACCTGTACCAGATAGTGGTATCTATCATGCGTAAAGATGGTCCTGTAATACACGAAGTAAAAGAGAAATTTGGTTTCCGGACAGTTGAATTGAGGAAAAATGATGGCCTATATGTAAACGGCGCCAGAATAATTCTTAAAGGCACAAACAGACATAGCTTTTGGCCAGAGACCGGGCGAACGCTTAGCCATCAACTAAATATCATGGACGCAAAGCTGATGAAAGAGATGAACAACAATGCAGTTCGTATGTCTCATTATCCGCCGGATAAAGATTTTTTGGATATCTGCGATTCCATAGGTTTATATGTATTGGATGAATTGACGGGTTGGCAAGCTAAATATGATACGTTGGTTGGACATAGACTGGTTAAAGAACTGGTTGTCCGGGATGTAAATCACCCTTCCATCATATTTTGGGATAACGGGAATGAAGGTGGCTGGAATACAGCTCTGGATAATGACTACAGGCTGTATGATCCACAGGATAGAGCGGTGATCCATCCCTGGGAAAAGTTCAACGGAACAGATACACACCATTATCCTGATTATAAAGCCGTCACTAACGTCGTTGCTCAGGGGAAGGAAGTATTTTTCCCGACAGAATTTTTACATGGCTTATATGATGGTGGGGCGGGTGCTGGTCTGGATGATTTCTGGATGCAGATGCTACAGCATCCTCACGGCGCCGGGGGTTTCATCTGGGCGTTTCTGGATGAATCAGTTATACGTACTGATAAGCATAACATTTATGATAGTGATAAAGATCACGCACCAGATGGAATATTAGGTCCGCATCGCGAGAAAGAAGGGAGTTTCTATACGATTAAAGAAATCTGGTCTCCTGTATATATATCGCCAAAGCCAATTGATGAAAGTTTTGATGGCAAAATAGCTGTAGAAAACAGATACTCATTTACCAAACTTAGTCAATGTAGTTTTAAATGGCAGTTGGTGGAATTTTCTTTACCTGATGACAAAATCAATACACTTAAAATTAAGTTAACAGGAAAGCCTGAAAAGCTGGAATTATTACCTGGCGAAAAGGGAATGCTTCATCTTAATCTGCCTTCAGGTTGGAGAACAAGCGATGCACTTTATTTAACCGCCTATGATCCGGATAATAAGGCGCTTTTTACCTGGAGCTGGGCAATTAATCATACTACTGATGCAGTACGTTTTGCAAAAGCAAAACTGTCAGCCGCTAAAATTACCACCGACGAAAGCGATACTGACCTTGCAGTGCACTGTGGGGATATCAGCTATCATTTCGACAAGAAAACGGGTTACATAAGTAAAGTAATGAAAGGGAATAAATCTATTTCTCTTTCGGGAGGGCCGGTTTTAGCCGGACAGGATGGTGTTTTGTCGTCGTTCACTCATATGAATACTGATAGCCAGTATATCATACAAGCAGCATATCAAGGGAATGCCCAGTTACAGGTGAAATGGACTTTTACGCCCGGACGACCAGCGAGATTGGATTATACCTATTCACAAACTGGTGAATCGGATTTTACGGGTATTACTTTTAATTATCCTGAAGAAAAAGTTACCGGCATGAAGTGGCTGGGGCGAGGTCCTTACCGGGTGTGGAAAAATCGTTTGAGAGGGCAGCAATATGGGGTATGGTATAAAAAATACAATAATACGGTTACAGGTGAGACATGGGAATACCCGGAATTTAAGGGATATCACGCTGATGTAAAATGGGTTGTTTTTGAAAATAGCGAAGCTCCCTTTACTGTATTTACCAATCAGGATAATATGTTCCTGCAAGTATTCCATCCGGCAGCACATGTATTTACGCCAAAGAATAACTATGTGGAGCCTCGATTTCCCAAAGGGGATATTGGTTTTTTGCAAAGTATCAGCGCCATTGGTACCAAATTTCATCCGGCAGATGTCATGGGACCTCAGGGACGGAAAAACAGCAACGATGGCAAGCCTATAACGGCTACTCTATGGTTTGCATTTTAAACGCTCATTCAATCATCACAAAATATCATCCAGTAGTTTCATGAAAAAAATGTCTTCAATAAAACCAGGGAAAAGGCTAAGACAGCTTTCTTTAATGACGGGCGGAATATTTAGCTGGCTAACGATATGTTCAGCAAATGTTGGGTTTAATGTCGAAAACAAAACAAAGGTCCAGCCGCCAACGATCACATTAAAAACCCAGAAAATTACGGATACTTTGGAAGCTCTTACGGATATGGCTTTTCCGGGAAAAGATGAAATGTGGGTTACTGAACAGGGTGGGAAGATCTGGCCGATTAAAAATGGTGTACCTGGAAAAACTCCTATAATGGACCTGGCAAGTAAAATGGTTAAACTAAATAAGGGTTACGAAGAGCGTGGTTTACTAGGTATTACGTTAAGTCCGGATTTTAACAGCAATAAAAAATTCTATGTTTTTTACAGCAGACCAGCTACGTCAGCATCATCGAATTTTACCGCAGTGGTAGCTGAATATATCTTGCCGGAAACAGGGGCGGTCGACCCGGAAAGTGGCAGGATTATCTTAACAGTAGATAAGCCGGACGGAAACCACAATGGTGGTTGTCTGAAGTTTGGCCCGGATGGTTATTTATACATTTCTCTGGGTGATGGTGGCGGACAGCATGATCAACACGGGAAGATCGGAAATGGGCAGGACATGAACACGCTTTTAGGTAAAATATTAAGAATCGATGTTAATACAGCAGACACATACAAAGTACCGGCGGATAATCCTTTTGTAGGAAAAGCCAATGTCCGGCCGGAAATATGGGCTTACGGATTTCGTAATCCATGCAGAATGTCTTTTGACAAAGTAAGCGGACAGTTATTTGTTGGCGAGGTGGGACAGGATTTATGGGAGGAAATTGATATTGTCAGGAAAGGAGCAAATTATGGCTGGCGAATAGTTGAAGGCAAACACTGTCACAACAACGAGAACAAGCCTGACAATAGTTGCGATGTCAGAGGGATCACTATGCCTATCGATGAGTATAGCCATGCAGTAGGAATTAGTGTGATGGGAGGCTATGTTTATCATGGAAATAAAATTCCTGTATTAAAAAGTAAATATGTTTTTGCCGACTGGACCGGCCCTGTTTTTTATCTGCAGAAAGCAGGTGATAAGTGGCTTAGGGGCAATATTAAACTACAAAACATACCTGAAAATTTAAAAATAACAGGTTTGAATGAAGATAGGGATGGTGAGTTGTATATACTTACTAATCCGGACACCGGGCCAGGTAATAAAAAATGCGGGGTTTTTAAAATTGTTCAAAAGTAGTCAATCAAGATGGGGAGAATAATAATAATGCTATTGCTGCTGATTTTTTGTTTTAACAGTCAGGTTATTGCTCAGTCAAACACCAAAAAGAAGCCAACAAATACTGTAAAAAAAGCAAACCCGGCAATTGAACAAGGAAGAATTTTGATTTCCAGGACAGACTGCTTAAGCTGCCATAAGCCTGCAATAAAGCTAATTGGTCCTTCTTTTCATGATATTGCATTGAAATATGCGCCTACTGATGAGAATTATGCATTACTCATCCAAAAGGTCATTAAAGGAGGTAGTGGAAATTGGGGCCCAATGGCCATGTCGCCACATGCAGGTTTGTCCGATGCAGAAGTAAAGAAAATGATAGACTATATTCTGAGTTTTAAGTAGAGATAGATAATTTTCCAATCTACGACTGAATAGGTTGCTGATCTGCATCCAGCGACCATGTTGCAAAAAGAGGATGATTACCATGTTGTGTAATTATCCTCTTTTTTAGGTCTATACGGCACGGGCTAAAGTTTCAGCGTGCAGGTCCGGTCTATCTGTTCCGAAGGCGCCAGCTGCGCCAGGAAAGCTCCATAGTCCGCACGGCAAGCGAGAGAAGTCATGTCACTGTTGAATATTGTCTTACTGATTCAGGAAAGGAAGTGTTGGATATTATAAAGAATCTGGTGTCATGGGGAGTAAAACATAGAAGGGAATATGTCGTTTGTCGACCCTGACCTGCCGTTGATCGACAAAGCACGTAAAATATCGGTGGTTGCATATATTTGACTGTAATATTCCAGGTAATGAAGGCTAAATATCTCCGGCATTTACTTTTTTGGATTGTCAACATTGCTTTGATCACCCTGATATTTGGTGCTCAGTTGCGTGGACATTACCTGATCGCGCTGCCAGCGGTACTCATGGTGGTCCCTGTGCATGCGTTTTATTTCTATGGATTGTCCTATTACATTATCCCCCGATATTTTTTCCGACATCAGTTTGTCCGCTTATTTATTGCCTGTGTCGTCTGTACAGTACTTTCGACCTTGTTGTTCCGGGCTGCCGACATTCTTTTCGTCGACCCGTTTTTTCTGTCCGTTAGTAATGATCCGGCGAATGATTTCAAATGGGCTGTTGCGCAGGGGACGTTTATAGAAAGGCTCTTTCAGCCTGCGTACATTGCGGCTGCGTTTATCGGTAGTAATTCGGTTGTCTGGATAGGCGTTTCGATCAAGTTCGTCAAAATGTGGTATGAGAAGCGGGACGCTGCCACCCAGGCGGAGCTGAATTTCCTTAAAAGCCAGATACACCCGCATTTTCTGTTCAATACGCTTAATAATCTCTATGCGTTGTCATTAACCCAGTCGGCACAAACACCTGCTGTGATATTGGGTTTATCCAAGATCCTTCGTTACATGTTATACGAATGTAATACGGCATTTGTGTCGTTGAGAAAAGATATCGAAATACTCAACAGTTATATTGCATTGGAGAAAATCCGGTATGAAGCCAGGCTGGAATTGAACGTTAATGTACATCTGGATGAGGGCATGCAGCAAATTGCGCCGCTGTTGTTACTGCCATTGGTAGAAAATGCTTTTAAGCATGGCGTGAGTGAGACGGAGGAATGTCCCTGGATCAATATTGAATTGAAAACAAAAGGAGATAAGCTTACTTTTAATGTATCGAACAGTAAGCCTGAAACAGCGCCGGAAAAGCCTGCTATGCATTATTCAAAGATCGGGCTGGCCAATGTCCGTAAACGGCTTGAACTGTTATATCCCGGCCGCCATACCCTACAGGCCTACGACGAAGAAGATTGCTTTATTTCAATACTGGAAATTGAATTAACTGACTAGTGCATAAGCGACCATGATGAAGATCAAAACACTTATCATCGATGATGAACCGCATGCGATAGAAATTATTCAGCAATATGCCGCTGAGTTCACGGAACTGGAGGTGGTCGCCTGTTGCCATTCGGCTTTACAGGCTTTTCGCGTTATGCAGACTGAACCGGTAGACCTCATTTTTCTGGATGTTAAAATGCCTGGTATCAATGGCATTGATTTTATTAAAAGTCTGCCTAGTCCGCCGAAGGTCATTTTCACGACGGCTTACCAGGAATATGCGGTTGATGGTTTTGATTTGAATGCGGTCGATTATTTATTAAAGCCGATCCCGTTTGAACGTTTCTTTAAGGCAATAGGGAAGGTTGTCAACGTGTTTAAAGCGCCGGTAACAGAAGAGCGCAGCATCAAAGAACCGTCTCCGGCCGATCCGGCACCCCATTATCTGTATCTGCGTATCGATCGTAAGGTAGTCAAGATTGACACCAATGATATTATCTGGATTGAAAGCTTTAAGGATTATGTGAAGGTGGTATTGAAGAACGAGGTACTATCTGCGAAGCAAAAGATCAGCGTGATCGAGAAGTTACTTCCTATGGACGACTTTATGAGAATTCACCGGTCCTTTTTAGTGCCGGTCAATAAAATAGAAAGTTATAATGCCAGTTATGTAAAGGTGACGGGTAAAGAGTTGCCTATCGGCCGGCATTATAAGGCGGATTGTCAGCAACGCCTCAGGTTTTAATCCTTATCTCTTCCAGGCGAAATAATTGAATGCTGTCAGACTATTTAAATGTGTTGTTTGTCGACACTAACCGTCGTCTATCGATACTGTTTGTGTTTACCAATTTAGGTTACGAAGTTTGCCTCCGACTTAACAGCTGATAACGATCAGCAACTAGTATTCAACCCCAAACCGGACAAATTAAATCGTATGAACGACACAAACTCCATTGAGCCTCTAACGGCTGCCACTGTATATCGTGCATATAATGGCGGATATTTTAAAACCCTGGTCTCTCCTGAACAGACGGCCGGAAGCTTTGCTTTGCTGGAAATGGTGTTGCCTAAGGGCGCCGAACCGCCTTCTCATCTGCATGAGAACGAAGATGAAACATTTTACGTACTGGAGGGTACGGTTAATTTTCGCATTGGCAATAAGACATATACTGCGGGGCCGGGAGAAACTATTTTTGCGCCACGACAGATCGCGCATGAATTCACTATTACCAGTAGTCAATTGCATTTTATTACACTGCTTACCCCTGGAACTTTCTGGGACTATTTTATGGAATTCAGCACTGCATCTGCCACTGTGCCTGTTGTAAAAGCGCCTGCCGAACTTCCCCCGGCCGATTTCCTGATGCATCTGATAAACCGTCTCAACAGCCAATACGGCGTAAAGCTGGTCTGAAGGGTCTGCTATGCCCACCACCACATTATTGCATCTTTTTTGAAGGCCTTTTCATTCATGGACCCCAAAGCAAGTTGTACAGCCTCTCCTATATCATGTAGGGGAGGCTTTTATGTGATCATACGAAGTTGTTAAAGTGGTATCGATTCGATACTGCTTTTTGTAACTTTGCTATATGGAACTCAATATTGATCTGGTGCTTTATTGCACCATAAAACATGATGAGCTATGAAAGCGATTACCATGAGGTCGGACTGTCCTATCAGTTGTACGCTGGATATATTAGGAGATAAATGGAGCCTGTTGATCATGAGGGACCTGCTGTTCTTTGAGATCAACTCTTTTGGTGAGTTTTTGTTGTCGGATGAAAAAATAGCGAGGACCATTCTTTCGGACAGATTGGAAGAACTGGTTGAAAATGGATTTATCGTTAAGGAGGTATCACCGGTTAACAAGTCGAAGTTTTTGTACTATCCGACACAAAAAGGTGTCGATCTCGTCCCGCTGTTGCTGCAGTTGGCTGATTGGAGTGAGAAACACCAGTCGTCCGTTGTCAATCCGAAGATAGCCGTCGCAGCGTTTAAAAACAGCAGGGGTAAGGCGATGCAACAACTCCGGAAGCGGACCAGAAACTGAGTAGGATAATTAGTGTATAGGAGAATCAGCATAATTACAATAAGATGGAAGCGCATCAACAACTTGTATATAAAGATATGTCATCGCCCGTCGGTGCTATCAGGATTATCGCCAGTGAGACAGGTCTTGCGGCGATATTGTGGGAGGGAGAGGATTACAAAAGAACAAAACTGTCCTCTCCTGTAAGAGATGACAATGCACCGATATTGTTGCAGGCTGCTGAGCAGTTGAAGGAATATTTTGCAAAGGAGCGCATGGTCTTTGACGTGCCGCTTGATTTTAAAGGAACGCCATTTCAGGTCAGGGTTTGGGAAGCGCTGCTGCAGATACCATATGGCGTAACAAAAACATATGGAGAGCTTGCCCGACTGCTTGGAGATATAAAGACAGTTCGTGCCGTTGGTGGTGCTTTAAATAAGAACCCGATATCTATTATCGTTCCCTGTCACAGGGTAGTAGGGGCATCGGGGAAGCTGGTCGGTTTTGCAGGTGGACTGGAAAATAAATCTATCCTGCTTGATCTTGAGAATGCTTATAAAATCCCCACTCTTTTCTGATCTATACAATACAAATGAATAAGATAAATACTTCCGTTACCAACGATATACCCACTATTTTCAATACTGAAAACTATCACCAGTTGTGTCAACACCTGGCTGGAATTGATCATGACCTGAAGACGATTCTTGACACGTATAGCTACCCACCAATGTGGACAAGGGAAAACACCTGTGAGACACTGGTGCATATTATCCTGGAACAACAGGTCTCACTTGCATCGGCACTGGCTGCTTTGAACAAATTGAGAGAAAGGACCATTCAAATCACGCCGGAAGCGATCCTTGGTCTGATTGATGAGGAAATGAGGGCTTGTTTTGTAAGCTGGCAGAAGACCGTTTATATCAGGGGGCTGGCGCAGGCTATAAAAGGAGATGAGATCAATCTTACAATGCTGGAACAGCTGCCACTGAGCGCTGTATTTTATGGTTGTATTGTTGCCGGTCATGTATTGTGTGTAAGCATGTGTTGATGGCCAAGACGAGAGGCGGTATTGTATAAAAAAGCGTCAGGTAGTTCTTGTCACAGTTTTTTAAAAGCTTGTCTAGACCAGGTAAATCGTTAAAAGCGACAATATGCAAGCTGGCATAAAATTGAAGGAACATCTTTTGGAAACGATTGGTCTTTCTGATGAGGCACTTGACTATATTATCCGGCATTTTAAGCCGTTTTATTTTGAGAAGGGAGCCATTATCAATCATCCGGGTGATGAGGTGATGTATGAATACTTTGTGGTTGACGGATGTGTGAAATCCTTTTTTATCAATGATGAAGGGGAAGCGTTTATTATTCAGCTGGCAATGGACAGGGAGCGGATCTCAGATTATGCGTCTTTGTATTTCCAGGAGAAATCCAGGATCGGTATAAACTGTGCAAAGGATACGCATGTGCTTTGTATTAGTCATGATGACAGGGAGAAGCTGTGCCGGGAGTTCCATCAGATGGAACATTTTTTCAGGTCACAGGCGGACAAAGGATATGCTGCTGGTCAGCGGAGATTGCTGTCAGTCTTAAATAGTGATGGAGGTCAGGAGTACAGGGAGTTAATATGCCGGTATCCGGACCTCCATCAGCTGGTCTCAGCAACATTGATCGCGTCTTATCTGGGTGTCTCACCAGTAGCATTGACACGACTTTCTAATACAATGTAAGCCCTGACATCGTATGTGTCATCTGACAAGGGGGCAGGGGAAAGATCAGCAATAGCCGAGGTCTTCCCATGGGCCATCAGGCCAGATACCAAATCCGCGGGGCGTATCTCCCTGTGTCCAATACCTGGCGCGGAACAGCTTTCCGTTGTATTTCACATAGGAGCCAGTTCCATATGCAGTTGCGGAGGCCCATTCAGTTGCGGTGTCGCAAGGGCCGATGTCAGTTTTGATGGAAAGTAAATTGGAGCCGGTGTAATAGGTCTGCCAGGATATCCATGCTGGTGTACTGTCATAAAGTGGTTTGACCGGACTGTTGGTGTGATCGGCTGCTACTGGTTTACTTTCGGGTAATGCTGTAAAGCTGTATTGTGAGAATAGTGACGTGGCGATCGCATATGCGATAATTGGCATTTTGAGGGGCATGGCAAGAGGATTTTGAATGAAGATACAGCTATCCACTGCGGCCACCCTGCAATGAAGCGTACTTATAGAATAGCCGATAGGTAGTCCGGAAGGGAACGACAGCATACTATATACATACTGTACTGCCGGTGTAAAGGTGGACTTGATCAGGAGGTGCGTTCCCGGGTGATTTTTGCGAGACGTGCGACAGGTGTGGTTATGTAGAGGCTTCAGGCGCATAGCAAGGCCACAATAGCGGGATGCTATAGCAAGGGCTATCTAATGGTATCGCTGACATTCAATGGATAGGGGGATGCTTCAAAATACATAGCGCCGGCGCAGGGTTTATTCCCGTTGAATGGTTGTCGGGGGGATATAAGCAGGAATGGCGATCCTGGTAGCATAATGCCAGGTGCGCCTGGGAATAGGTACGCGTATAGCGTCTTTTGGGGCTTTCCTGCTCCATTACAGCGATAATGTCCGCCGCCAGGTATCGCCGGTTGCTGCTTACATGATGCTGTTGGATACCTCTGACCTGTAAGGTAACGATCAAGGCGCCGTTACCGGGTACGTCCAGGGGGATGTCGGCTCCATGGAAGGGCGTTACCGGATCAATCATCAGGACTACTGTATCTCTACCTGTAACCTGACGGGTAACAAAATTGATACGGGTGGCTATCATTTTTACTTCCAGTGATGTAACGTCTTTATAACAGGCTATGTCCTGCGGCGGGAGGTGCAATCTGCTGTCCCGAAACAATTCAGGCGCGATACTGAAGAAGCGATCAATACCGGTATGCTGATTAAACCTGAAGCCGGTCATTTCGTTGTTGTTGCCGGCAGCCTTTATGAGCAGTTTATTGAGGCGATTGACATGATCGCTATCACAGCGGATATCGAGATCAGGACAGATCGCGTGGCGGATGAGCGCAGCTCTGCGGCTGGCTACGCCGAAACGTTTAGCGGCCCGGCGGGTGGCGGTTGTCTGGTGTACTATTTCAGGCATACTTCGCAGGAAATATCCGCCCCTGCGTTGGTAGCCGATCACATTACCGAGTTTACCGGTAAAGGTCATAATTGATGTTTGTTTTGCCATAGCTATATTTTGGAGCTTTATAAATATAAGGTAATGTACTGCAGCGGGATTGCTGTGTTTTTATGCGCCATTGTCCCTACCAATATGGATACAATATTTGCCGGTCTGGATAAGCGTGCTTTCTTCAAAAAGAGCAATTTTGTTCTGTCGCTATGACATGCAGGCTGTTGTCGTAATGGATAGCGGCTTATCATACAAAAGGAGAACACATGGAAGTTAAAAAACTGATAGCAAGCTGGATAGCTGCTGCGAATGCATATGATAAAGACCAATACCTGCGCTTTTACCTGCCTGATGCAATACTGGACGATCCTTCTGTTGGAAGGAAGTTTGCGGGGCATAAAGGTATCGGTAATTATTTTGACAGCTATTTTATTGGCTACAATACACAAACGGCGTTAGTGGACGTCGTTATTGCAGATGAAACACATGTGCATGTGGAAGTTGCGTTTACCGGTGATTTCCCTGAAGGTAATATCGGAGGGACTTTTGACATTACTTTCAAAGAAGGGAAAATAGCTTTTGCAAGGGCGGACCTTATACACTGATAACATTGATAGTGGAGATATCCAAACGTAATACAAGTCTTACAAAGGACTGGGGAGGGAAGTCTTTTGCAGCACTTTTAAGGGAACATGGGATCGCGGAATAATGGTATGCATAGCCTGCGTCACTACACTTTACGACTACACGCTATAAATATTTTTAAATTATTTTTGGAAGTTTAGATTTTTTGTGCATCTTTGCAATCCCAAAACGGGAATGGCTTCGTAGCTCAACTGAATAGAGCATCTGACTACGGATCAGAAGGTTTCTGGTTTGAATCCAGACGAGGTCACAAAACGGGATTATTACTAATGTGTAATAATCCTGTTTTTATTTAAATGAAATCCTTTGTGGTGCTGCATTTTGGCCCATTGATCCGGTGTTTCGATAATGGAATTCATCGAAATTCAATTTTTCTGGATATATCGAACTGATTGTTCTTTTTATCTCGTTATCACCTTCCTGATAGCTCTTCAATCTTAAGTAGATTCTTAATTCCGGCTTTTAACAGTCGTCGACTTCAACCAGTTTCTGTGGGGATACAGTTAAATGCTTTGTCTGTTATGAGGCTGTATTTTCCCGATACCTTTTATGTTGATAGGCATGGCACTGCCATTCCGGTCACCAGGAGCGATAAGCTTCCGACAGTCAGGTGAAGACTAAGTGCGTTTCTTAATAAGAATTTATGCCAGGAGCCTGGCCGGTATCTCAATGCGCATGGGATAATTGCCAGGAGCATCTTTGACAGTCTTGATGATCAGTTGAGTGCCTGCCGTCGTAATGGATTTAAACATCTCCAGGAAGAATTCTCCGACGTTACCACATTTGTCGATTTCCTTTTCCAAAATGATTTCCATTTCTTTTTGCAAGCGAAATCTTGCGGTCATCTCAAACTCATCGATCAATACCCAAATAGACGCATTAACAGTTGTAGTATGCAGGATTACCGTAGTTTCCAAAACACAGATATCGGCCTTCAGATCCAGTTCGAGTCCTTTTTGATGCGCAAATTCAGCCGCTTGACTTAGTTCAACATTCTTTGTCTTGACCCCGGCCTTCACTAAACTACTGCAAGCCACATCCCAAACAAGGCGACATTGGTCTTTAAAGTTTATGCTATTGAATGCATCAAATTCAATCAGATTGTAATAAAAAAGATTGGCCCCGGCTCTTTTTACATAGTGCACACTATCTGGAGGTGTTATTGGAAACTTATCGAACCTGGCCTGGTTGCCAAGCTCAATGTTGATGAATTTTATGGCAATTCCGCTATATTTTTCATTGAGCAGTTGATTCAAAAATGTGCTTATCCCAAAAAATCTGCTCACAAAGTCTCCTACGTCTCCATTTTCATCCTTTAACCAGCAAAGGGTCCTTCCGATTTTCTGCTTCATATGTCTATGATTTATTTTACTTTTCCTGGACTGATCATTTTTCCCGTTTCAAAGTTTCTCAGGTATGGCACTTTCATACTGGTAAGGGCGCCGTATTTCCAGAATTGTAATACAAACTTCTTAAATATTTCCCGATAATATGTGCTCAAATTTAAGAACGATCTTATCAATTAATTTATAATTAGATTCTGGTGTTACCTCATATTTCAGTACGTTATCGAGTCGCTTTAATTCAACATCGGTAACTCCGAACGTTACAAGCTTACCATCTTTGTCATAGATTGTATATAGATGAGAATGCGCCCGCTGCGTCACTAGGGTATTGCTACCAATACACTGGGTAACGCATTTTTCTTATGGACGTGCGAAACACATTTAAGATGAATTTCATTATCCGTAATGATCAAATGATCCGGCATGCTGATAGTAATATACGCGGATTACCATCTACAGTGTAAATCAGTATATCCAACTGCGGTAAAACCACTACCCGTTCACGTTGTTTACTTCCAGGCGCCAATTTTTTTTTTGACAAATAATTTTTATTTTTTTATTTTCGAGTTCGGTTAACCTATAACCCGTCCTGCTTCTTGGGCATAATACAACAACGTTTAAAACCCGATGATCCACGGTTAGCCAGTGAAATCCAAACATATTAAGGACGAAAACTCAACAATGAAAGTACTGCAATGGTAGTATCTGTAGCGATAGCTATGTCTATGAAACTGCTTCGCCTATGCATTATTTACCGCAGTTCCCTTTTCTACGCCACTTTTTCATTCAGATTTACTACACCAAATTGTATGTCGCCACGGCTATTGCCGCATGGTGCGCATATTTTTTGTTTTTACTATTAAATGCCCTGGAATGAACAGCTTTTCCCCGGATGGTACATTGTTTATGCCAAGCCATGATCTAAACTCAAAATGGCCACAACAGCCGATTTCAAAGACGCTTTACCAGCTTATGGAATTACGGTAAACAATCCTCACCAGGCTGCAGTTGATCAGCAACTGCATGTGCCTTTTTACCACCGCTTTTTTATCCGAACATATTATTGCCTGAAGGACTAAGGCCCTTTCAGGCATAGACTGTCGTGCATTCTGCGAAAACCAGAAGCATATCAGCAGTCCTATTCCCAATAATAATCAAGTTGATGTAAAATGATTGACAATTTACAGCATGCATTGGCAGAAGATTTCTGGGAGCATAAGCTAAAAGGAAAATCTGTTGTTGCCAGGACCGGCTCAGATACCGTTTTTAATTCCACCACATTATCCATCCCAGCCTCAGATACGGCCTACTTCCGTAAGGTTACGGGAGGCAGGTATATTTCGGAATATACGATCGCATTGGCCGTGTATTCTTTTCTGTTAAAAAGATATTTTCCTGATCATAGCATAAGTGTTTTTTCTGTGGACCATTTTGAAAGAGATGGCCATCAGACTGGCAATGCATTGCTATTTGATTTTCCGATAGATAATAATATTACCATTAAACAACTGCTACTGCAGGTTAAAACTGAAGTACAGCAGGTGTATAACTATGTCGGATATGACCGGTTTGCAATGGATAAAAGACTGGAGGGGCGGCGTTTTGAAGCGCTGACGCCTTTCGCGTTCATTTATACTGCTGGTAGCAACGACGATATTGTGAAAAGTAATTTCCAGTTCCGGCTGGAAACGGCGACTGATGGTGGAATTACCGCCAGCATCGTATATGCTGCAGGTTTTGCAGAAAAGCACGTGGCGGAGCACCTGCTGAAAAACTGGTATCACTGTATACGGCAGCTCGAAGCGTACACGGCGACAACTGTAGGCGATATCCCTTTGCTGTCGCAAGAGGAACGTCATCAGCTTTTATACGGGTTCAATGATACGAAACGCATTTTCCCGGAAGACCGTACTATCCTGGATATGTTTGAGGCCCGTGTGGCGATGCATCCGAATGCCATCGCGGTCGTGTATGAAAATAACAGGATGAGCTATGCACAGCTGAACAGGGAGGCGAACAAGCTTGCCAATTATATGCGTGAGAAGCATGTCATTCAGCCGGATGATGTGATCGGGGTTTTATTGCCTAAGTCAGACCGTGCGCTGATCGCCATATTAGCTGTATTGAAAACAGGCGCCGCCTGGTTGCCTGTTGATCCGCAATATCCGCAGGAAAGAATTCAATATATTATCCGCAACAGCGCATTAAAGCTGCTGATCTGTGATCAACCTGTAGAAGTACCGGATAATGATGTGCAGTTCATTCACGCGGCTGACCCGCAGGTTGCGGCAGGTGCAGATACGAACCCTGGTATAGCGGTAAGGCCGGACCACCTGGCGTACGTGATCTATACATCCGGTTCTACCGGTCAGCCGAAAGGCGTAATGGTCACACATACCAGTAGCGTGAATATGTCCATGGACCAGATCAGGTTATTCAATGTGACTGCTCAGGACCATGTTGTCTGGTTTGCTTCCATTTCTTTTGACGCCGCTGTATCGGAGATCATGATGGCATTTTACAGTGGTGCAAGTCTGCTGATACCTACTGATACCGTACTAAAAGATAAAAATGCATTTGCGGCGTATATCCGTGTCAATAAGGCCACAGTTGTGACCTTCCCGCCCAGTTATCTCGATCTGCTGGACAATAGTGAGCTTGCTGGTATCAGGTGTGTCATATCCGCCGGTGAACCTGCTCATGCGGCACGTGCGGTGGAACTGTCAGCCAGTCTTGAATATTACAATGCTTATGGCCCTACTGAATGTGCGGTTTGTGTATCTGTGTATAAAGTAAATCCGGAGGATGCAGGCAGGGGCAGTATTCCTATTGGCAGACCTATTGCTAATCTGTCCGTTTATATACTTGATGATGCACTGCAGCCGGTACCTATCGGAGTGGCGGGTAAGTTGTTTGTCAGTGGGATTGGTGTAGCGAAGGGATATCTGCATAATCCTGCATTGACAGCGCAGAAATTTGTACCTGACATACTCAATGCCGCGGAAAGGATGTATGATACCGGCGATGTGGCCAGGTGGCTGCCTGATGGCAATATTGCATTCATCGGTAGAAGAGATGAGCAGGTGAAGATTCGTGGTTACCGTATAGAATTGGGTGAGATAGAGCAGGCTATCCTTGCTCTTCCGGTAGATATTTTACAGGCAGCGGTGGCTGTCAGGGACAGCAATGGTGAAAAATCATTGTTTGCTTATTATGTGGCGGATAAAAGCGTGAGCAGGACAGCGATCCGGGAATTGCTCTCAAAAGTGCTGCCTGCGCATATGTTACCTTCATTTTATATTCCGCTGGAGCAGTTGCCATTGACGCCGAACGGAAAAGTGGATAAAAAAGCGCTGCCTGATGCTGGTCCGGATGCTGCTATCCGACCCTTGTACGTGGCGCCGCAAACGCATCTGGAGCAGCAGCTTGCAAATAGCTGGGAGGAAGTATTGGGGGTACCGGCAATCGGCATCAACGATGACTTTTTTGACCTGGGAGGTAACTCATTACAGATTAACCGCGTGGCTGCCCGTTTGAGAAGTGAGTTGAACGTGGATGTACCTGTGAGGGAATTATTCGCGAGGAAGACCATTGCAGCACTGGCTGAATATGTCGGCCAGCAACATGTGGTGAACGCTGGTCTGCGTATTCCTAAGGGAGAGCGGCCGGCATTGATCCCCTTGTCTTTCTCTCAGGAAAGACTGTGGCTGATCGACCGTATAGAAGGCAGTCAGCATTATCATTTACCGGTTGTGGTACGCCTGACGGGCGCACTCAACGTGGAATACCTCGAACAGGCCTTCACAGCTGTGATCAGCCGGCATGAGGTATTACGCTCAGGTATCGTACAACAGGAAGATAAAGCATATCAATATATCAATGCGCCACGGCCTTTCCATTTACAGGTGGTAGAGGAAATCAACGGCAGCGTTGAAGTATTTATCAATACCTTTTCTCAACAGGCATTTGACCTGTCAGCTGGAACATTACTGCGGGGAAGTCTTATAAAACAAGGGCCGTCGGAGCACCTGCTGGTGATAGTGATGCACCATATTATTGCTGATGGGTGGTCCATGCCGATATTGGTAAATGAACTGACAGCGTTTTATCAGGCAGCCAGTGAGGGACGTGAACCCGATCTTCCGGCATTGCCGGTACAGTATGCAGATTATGCATTGTGGCAACGTGGCACTGTGTCAGATGCATTGCCGGATGCCGGGTTGCAATACTGGGAAGAGCGTTTACAGGATATCACTCCATTGGAGATACCGGCAGATTTCCCTGGAAAAGCTATCAGAAGCACCCGTGGCCGGGAATATACGTTCAAGACAGATCAGGCGCTGATGATGCGGCTGCAGGAGTTGTCCAGACAGGAAGGCGTTACCCTGTTCATGCTGCTGCTGGGCGTATTTAAAGTGTTGTTGTACAAATACACCGGGCAGAAAGACCTTAGTGTTGGTACACCGGTGGCGAACAGGGGACTGAAAGAGATTGAGCCGCTGATAGGGTTCTTTGTCAATACCCTTGTATTGAGAAATGAGCTGGACCCTGCGCAGACATTTGACGTTTTTTTAAGCCAGATAAAACAAACTACGCTTGACGCCTACGCTCATCAGGATGTGCCATTTGAGAAGATCGTAGAGCGTGTGGAGAAAGAAAGAAGACTGCACCAGACACCGTTGTTTCAGGTGATGTTCGCATTACAGAATAACGAAACGATCACAGCTACGCAGATCGGTGATGTAGCATTTGCGATAGCTCATTATGAGCAGCAGGTGGCAAGATTCGACCTGAGTGTCAGTGTGACCGAACAGGCTGATGGTCTGCAGATACAGCTGCAATATTGTAGCGATCTTTTCCTGCCGGAGACGATCGCCGCAATGGGCGCTCATTTTGAAAGATTGTTGTCGGCAGTGACAGTGGCGCCGGATAAGCAGATCGCGCAATTGTCCATATTGACGGCTGAAGAAGAACAACGTTTGTCAGGATTGGGGAGGGAGCATGTAACAACCTATCCACGCGATAAGCATTTTACTGCGTTGTTTGACGAACAGGCAAAGCGTACACCGGATACAGATGCTATTACCTTTGAAGGACGGAGTATTACATTCCGTGCCGTACAGCAAAGCGCGACACAGCTGGCCGTAAAACTGCAATCGTTGGGCGTCAGAAAAGGCGACCTGGTGTTGCTATGTCTTGACGGCGCGCTGGAGCATACGCTGACCGGTATATTGGGCATTCTGAAAGCAGGTGCGGCCTATGTGCCTGTTGATCCTGATTATCCGCAGGAAAGAATTCAATATTTATTGACAGATACAAGGGCGCAGGTGGCAGTAACGAACAGGGATTGCCAGGTGATGCAGGATATCGACACGCTCAGTGTTGTACATCTGGATGGGGACTATGTGGAGACAGTAGTTCAGGAACCACTTGTTGCGCATGCGCCGGATGATCTGATGTATGTTATTTATACGTCCGGTTCTACCGGTCAGCCGAAAGGTGTACTTGTATCGTCCGCCAATGTACTGGATTATGTGTATGGTCTGTTTGCGCATACGGCTATCAGGAACAGCCATTCCTTTGGCCTGATGTCTACCATTTCTACTGATCTGGGAAATACGGTGATGTTCAGTGCGATGTTGTCCGGAGGGACCCTGCATCTGTTCACCCGTAATCAGCTGACTACGGCTGCTTATTTGCATCAATATTTTGACGAGCAGCAGGTGGATTGTATCAAGATCGTACCGTCCTTATGGAACTCGCTGAAATACGGGAATAAGCTGCTGTTGCCTGCACATATGATCATTTTTGGTGGCGAGGTACTTACCGGCAGGATGATGGAGGAAATGCGCACAGCCAGACCGTCACTCGATATTGTCAATCACTATGGTCCGACGGAAACGACTGTCGGTAAGTTATTATATCAGACCGATCCGCAGCACGAATACCAGATCGTGCCGATCGGACAGGCATTCTCGAATACTGTTCTTTACATCGTGGACCAGGATGGTGCTTTGTGTCCGGCAGGTGTTAGCGGAGAATTATTGATCGGTGGTGATGGTGTTGCCAAAGGTTATCTGAACAGGGCTGATCTTACCGCTGAAAAGTTTATTACCGATAGGTTTAATCCGGAAAATAAAGGTCGTTTATACCGTACGGGTGATCGTGTTAGAAGATTGCCTGATGGCAATATCTGTTTTGTCGGCAGGGTAGATGACCAGGTAAAGATTCGCGGTTACCGTGTGGAGCCAGCAGAGATCACAAGTGTGATGAACAGCGCGCCAATCGTAAAACAGGGGGTGGTTGTCGTGAGAGAAGATAATGGTACTAAACGTCTGGTGGCTTACGTTGTTCCCGGTGATGGTTATCGGCAGGATACGCTGTCGGATTTCCTGAAAGCGAAATTACCGGCATATATGATGCCGGCCGTGATCATAGAAATGTCCGCATTACCGCTTACCTCTAATGGTAAGGTGAATCAAAAAGCATTACCAGCACCTGATTTTTCCGTACGTGGCGGCGTATATGTTGCGCCGGAAAGTGAGGCTGAAAAAATACTGGCAGATATCTGGCAGGAATTGCTGCACGTGCCGCGAGTGGGTATACATGATAATTTTTTTGAACTGGGTGGAGATTCCATCATCAGTATACAGGTGGTGAGCCGTGCCAACAGGTATGGTCTTGCGTTACAGCCACAACAAATTTTCGAGTACCAGACGATTGCCGGACTGGCACAGCGACTGATACAACAATCCGTAGTGACTGCCGGGGAGCAGGAATTACTGGCCGGACAGGCCATGTTATCGCCTATACAACATTGGTTCCTGCAGCTCGATTATCCCGGAAGATCACATTATAATCAGTCCCAGTTACTGACTATCTCCAAAGAAGTACCCGCCTCGCATGTAGCAAGCGCTTTGAATGCGCTTGTCTTACATCATGACGCGCTTCGTTTTAGATATAGTCAAAACGAGGGCAGCTGGCAGCAGGAATATGGTATACAGACGGGGTTGTTTTTTGAAGAACACCTTGAGCCATTCACAGCAGTGGAATCAGCAGCGCAGATCGATGCTATCTGTCTGCGATATCAGCAAAGCCTGGATATTGAAAAGGGCGTGATGATAAAAGCGGTGTTGTTACATACGCCGGGGCAGGATGGTCATAACCGGCTGTTCTTCGTCATACACCACCTGGCAGTAGATGGCGTTTCGTGGCGTATCCTGTTGGCGCAATTTAATCAGCTGCTGCAGGACCTACAGGCAGGTAAAGCCGTTGCTACCGGCCGCAAAACCAATTCTTACAGGGAGTGGACGCAGGCGCTGACCACATATGCGCAAAGTCCGGTTATAACAGCACAATTACCATACTGGCAATCGTTGACTGCTGCGTATCAACCATTACCCGTTGATATAGCAGGTAGTGAACAATTACTTACACGCGCAAGTGAACGCCGCCGGCTTGAGGTAACATTGAGCGCAACGCTGACGCGTGCATTATTACATGAAATACACCATGCCTATGGCACGGAAATAAATGATATACTGCTGAGTGCATTGGCGCTTACTTTATATGAGGAACTTGAGCAGTCGCAGGTAGTCATCGGACTGGAAGGGCATGGCAGACAGCCGGTGCCTGGCGTGCGTGATATTACAGAGACAGTAGGCTGGTTCACGAATATTTATCCCGTATTGCTCACTATGCCGGAGGAAACTACGCACACTGATGTTATCAGTAGTGTAAAGGAGCAGTTACGTGGTATTCCGCAGAAAGGGATTGGTTATGGCCTGCTGAAGTACCTGCATGACACCGCTGCTGTGAAAACGGCGCTTGCCGGTACGCACTGGGATGTGGTATTCAACTATCTTGGTCAGCTGGACAATGCGGTGCCAGCTGATGCATTGATCGGACCTGCTGCCGGCAATACGGCTAATAATATCGGCGCCTCATTTCCATTTACGACAAAACTGACTATCAATAGCAGTATCAGTGGCGGAGAATTGCAGGTAGCATGGAACTATGCGCCGGCTCAGTATAGAGAGGAAACAATTCTTGCACTGGCGAATACATTTATGACCATGCTTGCGGGGCTGATCGCTCATTGTAAGGCTGGTCAGCAGCGAACATTTACACCGTCTGACTTCGGACTGGCGCCGGAGGTGAGTTATAAAGCGCTGAACGACTATCTGGCAGCGAGCGACAGGCAAAATATTGCGGCTGTACACCCATTGAGCGCGTTGCAACAGGGCATGCTGTTCCACCACCTTTATAATGACAATGGAAGGGCGTACAAAGAACAGCTGAGACTTGACTTTCCTGCAGGACTGGATATTGCTGCTTTCAAAAAGGCATGGGAATACCTGCTGCAACAGCATACTATTTTACGTACAGGTATTATAACTGATGCTTTCAGTATACCCGTACAGTGCGTATATAATTCGGTAGCGCTTCCTTTTGAGCTGATCGATCACACTGCGCTTCCAGCTGAAGAACAGGCATTGCGTTTATCCGCGTTCCTGTCGGCCGATATGGCCCGTCCTTTTGATATCGGTCAGGCGCCATTAATGCGGCTGACACTGATAAAAACAGCTGCGACGACTTATAAAATGGTCTGGACGCATCAGCACATGATATCCGATGGCTGGTCAAATGCTGTACTGGTAGCTGAATTCCTGCAGGCGTACCATGCCTTTGCCAATGGGAAGCTGCCTGTGGCTGGTCCTGTGGACCAGTACGCGGACTACCTGCATTACGTCGATCATCTGGATAAGCATGCTGCTGCCGGGTTCTGGCAATCCTATATGGAAGGGTTCTCCGGCAATACTTTCCTGCCGTTTACAGGTAATGTACCTGAGCAGCTGCGGAACAAGGCGGATGGTAATATACAGCATCAGCAACTGAAAATCGGCACAGCAACGATAGGGCATATCCGTCGCTACTGCCAGCAACACCAGATCACCGTGAATACCCTGGTGCAGGGTGTATGGGCGCTTTTGCTGAAGCGGTACACGGGACATCAGGACGTTTGTTTTGGTGTCGTGGTATCTGGCCGTCCTGCTGATCTGCAGGGTGCAGAGCATCGCGTGGGGCTTTATATTAACAACCTGCCGCTGCGTTGTCAGCCGGATGATGTTGCAGATACGCAGGAATGGCTGAAAGGGCTTCAGCAGGCGCATAATCAGGCACGGGCCTATCAGTATACAGGTTTAAGTGAAATAAAACGACTGGCAGGCGTAAAGGGAGACCTGTTTGATTCTATACTGGTATTTGAGAATTATCCTGAACTGCTGGATAACGAGACGGCGCAGCTGCTGCAGATAGAAAATATTACGGTAGCAGAGCAGACGAACTACCTGCTTACTATCATTGCTGTTGACAGAACGGATGCGCTGCAATTTGATTTTAGCTATAATAGCGACCTGCTGGACGCTTATTACGTAGCGCAGATCAGCAGGCATTTTGAGCAGGCATTGACGCAGATCGCTACTGTTCCCGGTACGCAACTGAAAGATATAGATATACTGTCCCCGGAGGAAAAGCATCAGTTGACCCGGGCGTTCAACAGTAATATTGGCAATTATCCCCGGCATAAGACCATTGTAGGTCTGTTTGAAGAACAAGCAGGTAAAACACCGGATAACGTAGCGGTGGTCTTTGAGGACACTTCTCTTACTTATCTGGCACTGGAAGCGAAGGCCAATGCATTAGCGCATTATTTGCAACAGCAGGGGCTTAAAACAGGCGATCTGGTGACGGTGTGTATGGAACGCTCACTGGAGATGATGGTGGCCCTTTTGGGCATTCAGAAGGCCGGCGGCGCATATGTGCCCGTTGATCCTGATTTTCCTGCAGACCGTATACGGTACATACTGGAGGACACTGCTGCGAAGATATTAATAACGGATAAAGAGCGGCTGCAAAAGCTGAATGACCTCAATAGCGGAGAATGTCTGAAAGTAACTATCAGTGATGCTGCGATACAGTCAGCATCTACGGAGCGGCCTCCACGTCAGCTGACGGAAACGGACGCTGCCTATGTGATCTATACGTCCGGTTCTACCGGCCGACCTAAGGGCGTGATCAATGAACATGCAGGTGTTGTGAACAGGCTGTTATGGGGCCGGGAATATTTTCAGCTGACCACAACAGATGCGGTGCTGCAGAAAACGACCTTCAGCTTTGACGTATCTGTATGGGAACTGTTTGGGCCACTTATCAGTGGCGCCCGTGTAGTGTTTGCACGTCCGGGAGGACACCGTGATAATGCTTATCTGAAACAGGTCATTGAGAAACAGCATATCACCATGGTACACTTTGTACCATCTATGCTGGGCGTATTTCTTCCGGATGTATTACCGGGGGATTGTGCGTCGCTGAAAAAGGTATTGTGTAGTGGCGAGGCTTTGAAGCAGAACCATATCAGGCAGTTCAGGGAAAAATTACCTGATGTGCCGCTTATTAATCTTTATGGCCCGACAGAGGCTGCGGTAGAAGTTACCTACTGGGAGGCCCCGGCGAAGGCAGCAGATATCCGTCATGTGATGATCGGGAAACCGGTGGCCAATACGGCGCTTTATATATTAAATCAACAGGGACAGTTACAGCCTGTTGGCGTGGCGGGAGAATTACATATCGGAGGTATACAGGTCGCCCGTGGTTATCTCAACAAACCTGCACTGACGGCAGAGAAATTTATAGCAGACCATCTGGGCGCTGTTCCGGGTACGCTTTTGTATAAAACGGGCGACCTTGCCAGGTGGATGCCGGACGGTAATATCGAATACCTGGGCAGGGCAGATCAGCAGATCAAGCTGCGAGGGTATCGTATTGAGCTGGATGAGATCATTACTGTACTGAATAGCTATAGTGGCATCGCCACTGCTACTGTTGTGGTGAAAGAAGATGAGCAGGAGAATAAACGCCTGGTGGCATACCTGGTGCCTGTTGCTACTTTCGACAGACAGGAGGTGATCAGTTATCTGAAATCAACGTTACCGGAGTATATGGTGCCTTCGGTATTTGTGCCATTGTCCGCTTTACCACTGAATGCCAGCGGCAAGATCGATCATGCGGCATTACCGGCGCCGGAAGCCAGTCAGCCGGAGACCCAACACTATGCTGCTCCCAGGAACGCGACGGAAGCCTTACTGGTGAAAATCTGGCAGGAGTTGCTGCATGTCGGGCAACCTGGTATTTATGATAACTTCTTTGAACTGGGAGGTGATTCCATCGTTAGCATACAGCTGGTAAGCCGTCTTGCCAGGGAACAATATACACTGCGTACGCAGGATGTGTTTGAGTGCCATACCATTGCGGAACTGGCGCAACGTTTATCAGACAGTCAGACGATCATCTCTCAGGATACACCGGAGGGAGCGGCATTGCTATTGCCTATACAGCAATGGTTTTTCGAAACGCCTTACGCTACTCCGGACCATTTTAATCAGTCGCACCTGCTGAAGATCGACAAACGTGTTCAGCCGGAACAGCTCCGTACGGTCGTGGAAGCGATCGTTGCCCATCATGATGCATTGCGGTTCAGGTACCAACGGCAGGCTGATGGCGCCTGGAAACAGGAATACGGCAATGCTGTGGGGAAAGTAGGGATTGAAGACCTGCGTACTGCTACAGACGCAGCAACGCGTATCACCGATATCTGCAATAGATATCAACGGAACATGGACCTTGCTGCGGGGGAACTGATACAGGTGGTATTCATACAAACACCTGCCGGTATTGCGCATAACCGTTTATTTATCGTGGTGCATCATCTTGCTGTAGATGGCGTATCCTGGCGTATATTATTTGATCATCTGCAAACGATGCTGTCGGCATTGCTGCAGGAGGCGCCTTTGCCTGTCTGGAAAAAAGGCAGTTCCTACAGCGAGTGGGGCCGGGCTTTACAGGCACATGCGATGCGTGGGGATGTAGTATCCCGTCAATCCTACTGGAGGGAAGTGGCTGCAGCTTATCAACCATTACCGTCTGATGCCGGTCTTGTAACAGGTGCTGGTAACTCTGACTCACGTATCACTTACAATAGTAAACTGGAAAGAGCGGTTACGCATGCTTTGCTGCAGGAAGTGAACCAGGCGTACAATACAGAGATCAATGATTTTTTACTGGCGGCCCTGGCCCGTACCTTATATTCATTTAGCGGCAGGCTGCAGACGGTCGTTGCCCTGGAAGGACATGGTCGTGAGCACCTGGAAGGAACAGATATCAGTAATCTGACGGGCTGGTGTACGAGTCTCTATCCTGTGGCGCTGAAGACAAGTGCGGGAGATGATCCGGCTGACTGGCTATGTAGCATTAAGGAACAGCTACGTCAGGTACCGGGTAAAGGACTGGAATATGGTCTGCTGCGTTATCTGCATCCGGATGCCGCTATAAAGGCGGCCATGTCTGATGTAAGGTGGGATGTACTTTTCAATTATCTCGGACAGGTAGATAACATCCTGCATGAAGAGGGATTGTTGTCAGCTGCTGATGAAAATACAGGCGAAAGCGTTGGGGCGGCCTATCCGCTTCCGGCAAAACTGAGCATCAGTTGTCTGGTTAAAGAGGGGCAGTTGCGGGTGAACTGGAGTTATGCGGCAACACATTTTCAACAGGCCACTATCGAAAAACTGGCAGAGGACTTTATAGATGTGTTATCAGCGTTGATCACACATGCAAAACAACAGGCGACCAGGACCTATACTCCTGTTGATTTCGGATTAGCGCCTGAAATTACTTTTAATACATTACAAAGCTACCTGGCAGCTAACCGCAACGTTAGCGAGATGTACCGGCTTACGCCGATGCAAAGGGGCATGCTGTTCCATTATCTCTATGAAGGCAGTGAATCCTATAAGGAACAGATACAGTTTGACCTGCCCGATGGCATAGATATTCCCGCATTTAAAGCGGCATGGGATGCGCTGTTCAAAAAGCATACGGTGCTCAGGAGCAGTTTCCTGGTAGATACGTTCAATATTCCGGTACAATGTGTACATGACAACGTGGTGTGGCCGTTTACATTACTGGACTTCAGTCAGGATACACCGGAGGAAAGGGCCACCCGGCTTGGGGCTTTCCTGCGTGATGATTTCAGACAGGGGTTCGATCTGGAAACACCGCCATTAATGCGTGTGACGCTGATCCGTCTTAGTGACGTGGCGTATAAGATGGTATGGACTTACTATCACATTATCCTGGATGGATGGTCCAATGCTGTATTGATGTCGGAATTCCTGGCAGCTTATGCAGCTGCGCTTAGTGGCAGGGTATTAGCGGACGAGCGTGTGGACAGGTATAGTGATTATCTCCGCTATATGGGGCGTACAGATCACTATGCAGCAGAAATATACTGGAAAGAGTACCTGAAGGGTGTAACAGGAAAGACATTGCTGCCATTTGCAAAAAACGTTGCAGCGCAGCTGCGTAACAAGGGTGCAGGAGAAACCGGGCATCAGTTCCTGGTGTTATCGGAGGCCCGTACAGCGCAGCTCAAACAATATTGTCAGCAGCAGCAGATTACTGTCAATACTTTTGTACAGGGTATATGGGCTTTGCTGCTGGCACGTTATACAGGCCGTCAGGACGTTATGTATGGCGTCGTGGTATCGGGTCGTCCGGCTGAACTGGAACTGGCAGAACAGCGTGTGGGCCTGTTTATCAACAACCTGCCGCTGCATACGGTATTGCCATATGAAGAAACAGTGGTTAACTGGCTGCGGAAGGTGCAGAAAGAACAAACGGATGCGAGACAATTCCAATATACGACATTGTCGGAAATACAGGACTGGCTACAACAAAAGGGAGAGCTGTTTGATTCTGTTATGGTTTTTGACAACTACCCGAAGGCCGTCTATGATGAAAATGAGCATCCGTTAAAGGTCGAGGGTATGCATATTGAAGAGAAGCGAAACTATCTGCTGAGTCTCTCTGTGAGTCTGACGGAAGTCCTTGACATCGACTTTGGCTATAACCAGGCCTTACTTGCTGCAGCGCAGGTCATTCGTATAAAAGAACATTTTGATGTTGTGATAGACCAACTGTTGGGCAATACCGGTATCTGTCTTAAAGAGATCAGCATACTGACGCCGCAGGAGGAAAAGCTGATAAAAGGAGATTTTAATAATACCAGTGCGGATTATCCAAGCGACAAGACCATTGTCGCGCTTTTTGAAGCACAGGTAGCTATTACGCCGGATAACCCTGCATTGATATTCCGGGATGAAACCATCAGTTATAGGGAGTTGAACGAAAGGGCTGACAAACTGGCCTGGTTCCTCCGTGATACCTATCATCTGAAGGCTGATGATCTTGTTGGTGTGATGATGGACAGATCGCCATGGGCCGTGATCACTGTATTGGGGATACTAAAAGCCGGGGCAGCTTATGTGCCGGTAGATATCAATTATCCGGAAGACCGTAAGCAATTTATTATCGCGGATACAGGGATGAAAGCCCTGGTAATGGAGTCTGTCAGTATGTTTGGTAGTCTGCCGTTTGACGTGCCGATGGTATTTGTGGACCTGCAGTATGATGATTTTAGTATGCCTGCCGATTATCAGCGTGACTATATCATCAATCCGAAAGACCTGGCGTATGTGATCTATACATCCGGTTCTACAGGTAAACCGAAGGGTGTGATGATCGAGCATACCAGTAACGTGAACATGTCGCTGGACCAGATACGGCAATTTGGTATTACATCCGACGACCATGTACTGCAATTTGCTGCGATGTCATTTGACGCGGCCGTATCAGAGCTTTTCATGGCATTCTATTGTGGGGCCGCACTGGTAATGGTGGAAGAGGCGGTGATCGCTGATGGCAACAGGTTTATCAGTTATCTGAAGGATAAGGCTGTGACGGTGGCTACGCTGCCTCCTGTATACCTTCGTACGCTTGACCGTGGTAGTATGGACGTGTTGAGCGTGATCATTACTGCGGGAGAATCGGCCATACCAGCTGATGCTTTACACTATGCAGGAACAGGCGATTATTTTAATGCGTATGGGCCGACGGAATGTGCAGTCTGTGTATCTGTTTACCAGGTGCATCCTGATGACCCAACGGACAGACCCGTACCGGTCGGCAGACCGCTGACGAACATGCGGGTGTACATTACCGATGATCATCTGAACCTTTTGCCACCGGGCGTGGAAGGAAATCTGTATGTAAGCGGTGCTGGTCTGGCCAGGGGATACCTGAACCGTCCGGAGCTGACTGCAGAAAAGTTTATTGCTGATCCGTTCAGCGATCATCCGGAGGACCGTTTGTACAAGACGGGTGACGTCGCATACTGGCTGCCTGATGGTAATATCATGTTCGTGGGCAGGGCTGACGACCAGGTGAAGATACGCGGTTACCGTATCGAACTGGACGAAGTGGCACTGGCGCTGAACGAATGCGAGCTGGTACAACAGGCAACTGTTATAGCGAGGGAAGATGGCGCCGGTAATAAGCGCCTGATCGCCTATGTGATACCTAGGGACCATTTCGATAAGGAACCGCTGATGCAGTGGATGAAGGACAGGTTACCTGAGTATATGGTGCCTGCATTGATCGTTCCATTGACAGCCTTCCCGCTGAATACCAGTGGGAAGATAGACAAGAAACAGTTACCCGATCCTGATGTATCGGCACTGACCGCAAATGAATATGTTGCGCCCCGTAATGAAACGGAGCAGCAACTGGCAGATATCTGGGGGCAATTGTTGCATGTAGGCAGTATTGGCATACATGACAATTTCTTTGACCTGGGGGGAGATTCTATTGTCAGCATACAGGTGGTAAGCCGTATTAACAGGTTAGGATGGCATATCCATCCGCAGGATATTTTTGAATTCCAGACCATAGCGGCGCTGGCAGGAAGAATTGAAAAAGTAAGACAGGATTCATCTGCCGAACAGGAACTGTTATCAGGTACAGCGAAGCTGTCACCTATACAGCAATGGTTCCTGGAAACACCTTACGACAACAGGTCGTACTATAACCAGTCTCAATTGCTGGGTATAAACAAAGCTATTACGGCTACGCAGATAGAGGCAGCGCTTCATATATTGCTCGCGCAACATGATGCCCTTCGTTTTAGTTATCAGGCAACCGGAGGCAACTGGACGCAGCAATATGGTGAACTGCCATCTGTCTTTGAAGAGGCAATATTGCACACAGGCGATGCTGCAGAAATAGCAATACTATGTAATGCGGCACAGGCCTCGCTGAATATCAGTGAAGGAAAGCTCATGAAAGTTATGCTGTTGCATACGCCGGAAGCGAAAGTATACAACAGGCTTTTTCTGGTAGTACATCATCTGGCAATAGATGGCGTGTCCTGGCGTATTTTGCTGGAACAGCTGTCTGTCCTCATTCAGGATGGCAGTGTTACACCGGGCGCGAAAACAAGCTCTTTCAGACAGTGGACGGACGCCCTGCATAAGTATACGCAGGAAGCCACTATCAGCAGTCAGCTTTCCTTCTGGAAGGAAGTAAGCGCTGCCTATATGCCGATGCCTGTTGATATGACCGCGCATGCAGGTAAACAGGGGACAGCTGCAGATAGGACGATACATACCAGCACGCTGGACAGCGTTTCTACGCGTCACTTGCTTACAGATACCAACAACGCTTACAATACAGAAATAAATGATGTACTGCTTAGTGCATTGGTACTGACATTACAACAATCCTTTACCAGGGAGCAATGGGTGATTGGCACCGAAAGCCATGGCAGGGAATATATTGCTGAGGGAATCGATCTTAGTAATACGGTTGGTTGGTTTACCAGTCTCTATCCGGTGAAACTGGCTATTGAAGCAGGTATCTCAACGGCAGATTTGCTAAGAAGCGTAAAGGAACAACTCAGGACCATACCACAGAAAGGTATTGGATATGGCTTATTGCGATATATGCATGAGAGCGGGGAAGTAAGACAGGCACTGAGTGGCGGGAACTGGGATATCCTGTTTAACTATCTTGGTCAGACAGATAATATACTGGAAGATCATCCCTTCCTGCATGCCGCAACAGAAAGACCAGGTCAGAATATTGCGCCATCATGGCCTTATCAGACTTTACTGGATATCAACTGTATGGTGGTGAGCGGCGAGCTGGTATTGCACCTGAACTATTCATCGCTGCATTTTCTGCCGGCGACAATAGCGCAACTGGCGACCACTTTTATAGATCACCTTAGAGGTATTATTACGCATTGCCGTCAGTCGGACAAGACATTGTTTACACCTTCTGACTATGGACTTGCACCGGAAGTAGGTTACAGGGAATTGTCCCGTTTCCTCTCCGCGCAGGGACGCGAAGCGATCAGCGATATTTACAGGTTGAGCGCCTTACAGAAAGGCATGCTTTTCCATTATCTCTATGATAGCAATGGACATGCTTACGTGGAGCAGTTGCAGGTGGAACTGCCGGGAGACCTGCATGTTCCGGCTTTTAAAGCAGCCTGGGAGTATATCATTGCACATCATACGAGTCTGCGGAGCAGTTTTATTTCCGATGAACTGATGATCCCTGTACAATGTGTGCATGAAGGCGTAGTATTACCATTTGACATACTTGATCACACCGCATTATCAGCAGCAGCACAACAACAAGCTTTACAGGACTGGCTGCAGGAAGACCGGGACCGTGGATTTGATCTGCGCGTAGCGCCATTGATGCGTATCACGCTGATACGTACATCGCCAATAGCATATACGATGGTCTGGACGCATCATCATATCATACTGGACGGATGGTCAAATGCCGTACTCATTGATGAGTTCCTGAAAGTCTATGCTTCTTATGCAATAGGCGCTACCCCTCTTCGCCGGGAAGAAGACAGATATGCAGACTATATCCGCTATATCGGAAAGCAGGGTGTACATGAAGCGGAGGCCTTCTGGAAGTCCTATATGTCAGGTTTCCATGAAAAGACCCTGCTGCCTTTTGTCGGTAATATCGCAGAAATAGACAGGAATAAGGGTACCGGCGAGGTGGAGCATCTGCTGTTGCATATTACAGATGACCTGGCGAAGGCAATAAGACAGTATTGTCAGCAGGGACAGATTACCCTGAACACGCTGGTGCAAGGGGTATGGGCTATCCTGTTGAGTAATTATACAGGCCGTGAACAGGTATGCTTTGGGGCGGTGGTATCGGGCAGGCCTTCGGACATGCACAATGCCGAACGACGTATCGGACTTTATATCAATAACCTGCCTTTACATATCTCACTGGAAGAACAGGGGGATATAACAAGCTGGTTAAAGAAGATCCAGCAGGAGCATACAGCGGCACGCGCATATCAGTATACTGCCCTGAATGAAATTCAGCACTGGACCGGTATTAAAGGAGACCTCTTTGATAGTATTATCATTTTTGAGAACTATCCGAAGATGGCCGGTGCGGAAGAGGAAAAGCAGCTGAACGCCGGTAAGATAACCTTACAGGAGCATAATAATTACCTGTTCACTATCATGGTACAGGAACAGGATGGTGCTATCAGATTTGATTTTTCCTATAACGCTACTTTACTGAATGGTTTCTATGCGGGCATGATGAGAGACCATTTTGAACAGGTGATCTTACAGCTGGTGCGTCAACCTGTAAAGACTATTGCAGATGTCTCTCTGCTGACAGCCGCGGAGCAAGACCATCTTTTATATCATCTGAATGACACCCGTGTTACGTACGCTACTGAAAGTACTATTGTATCACAGTTTATCGCACAGGCAGCCGCTACTCCTTATCATACTGCTATTGTATCCGAGCAAACAATGCTCACTTACGCGGAACTGGATGAGAGGACGAACCAGCTTGCACAGCTGCTGATCGGCAAAGGTATCGGCAAAGGCGATCTGGTGGGTGTATGTATAGAGCGTTCGGCAGCAATGATGCTGGCTTTGCTTGGTATCCTGAAGACGGGCGCTGCTTATATTCCTATCGATCCTTTATATCCGGTGGACCGCATCAGCTATATGCTGGAGGACGCGGATGTACGTTGTGTGATGGTAACAGCGCATACACGCGCTATAGTGCCTGCTGCACATGCAGCCAGTACTGTTTGTCTGGATGACAAGGCCGTGCTTACAATGCTGGCTACACAGGACAACAAGCGGCCGCTGATCGACCTGACTTCCGATGCATTGGCTTATGTGATTTACACATCGGGTTCCACGGGACGTCCGAAAGGTGTGATGATCACACATGGTAATCTGGTCAATTTCTTTGAAGGACTTGACCAGCGGTTCCCTGCCTCAGCCGGTCAGGATAACTGGCTGGCCGTGACCAGTATCAGTTTTGATATTTCAGGGCTGGAACTGTTCTGGACACTCACCCGTGGTAATAAGGTCACATTGTTGCCTGATCGTCCGGTGCAGGTGCAGGAAACAGTTGAAATGGACTTTGGTTTGTTTTATTTCGCTGCACAGGAAGCTGTGACAACAGAAAATAAGTATAAGCTGTTGCTGGAAGGCGCCAGATTCGCAGATGAACATGGATTATCTGCGGTATGGATACCAGAGCGGCATTTCCATAATTTCGGGGACCAGTTCCCTAATCCATCTGTGGCAGCAGCGGCAGTAGCGGCTGTTACCCGTAACATCAGGATCAGGTCGGGAAGCGTGGTGTTGCCATTGCATGACCCTATCCGGGTAGCGGAAGAGTGGGCAATGGTGGACAATCTTTCTGAAGGTCGCGTAGAGATGTCTGTTGCTTCCGGATGGCATCCGAATGATTTTGTCTTTGCGCCGGCTGAGCATCAGAACAGGCATGTCCGCATGCGTGAAAACCTTGAGGCAGTATGCAGGCTGTGGGAAGGGAATACCCTCCTGCGTGTGAACGGAGACGGTAAGGAGGTCCCTGTACGATTACACCCTAAGCCGGTACAGCCAAAGTTACCTGTATGGGTCACTGCTGCAGGTAGTGAAGAAACATTCCGTTATGCGGGCGCGATCGGTGCAAATGTATTGACGCATCTGCTGGGAAAGACAAAAGATGATCTTAAAGCGAAGATCGCTATATACAGACAATCACTGGCTGAAAATGGATTTGATCCTGATAAAGGGAGAGTGGCCCTCATGCTGCATACTTTTGTCGGTGATGATCTTAAGCAGGTGGAGGCGGTGGTGAAAGGACCATTTAAAAAGTACCTTTCCCAGTCACTTGACCTGTTACGTCCTGTTGTAGATCAGGCAGGTCTCAACCTGGAGAAAGATCTGGATACCATCCTGGAAATCGGGTTCCAGCGCTATTTCAGTACCAGTGGTTTATTTGGTACGCCGGAAACCTGTATGAGCAGGGTACGGGAGCTATCCGCCATTGGCGTAAATGAAATTGCCTGTCTGGTAGATTTCGGCATCGATACTGTCACCACACTCGCACATCTGCCTCAATTGAAGCAACTGCAGGAGCTGGTGAAACAGACCGCTGCACAACAGGGACTAATGAAGGCCCGGCTAGGGAAGGAATGGAACCCGGCGGCCATGATACTGGCACAGCAGATCACCCATATGCAGTGTACGCCGTCTTTTGCCCAGGAACTACTTGTAACGGGCGAAGGTCAGCAGGCATTACAACAATTACAGACGCTGATGATCGGAGGGGAAGCATTACCGGCTACATTGGTAAAAGACCTTTTCCGTTATTATAAACAACCGCTGTTTAACATGTATGGGCCGACTGAAACAACGATCTGGTCCACTATTAAAACTGTTACGTCACACGAAAACATTACCATAGGCACCCCGATCGCCAATACACAGTTGTATGTACTGAACCACCGGAAACAACTTCTGCCGGTGGGCGTAGCCGGTGAACTCTATATTGGCGGAGATGGCGTAGCCAAGGGTTACCTCCATAGAGAGGGATTGACGGCGGAGCGGTTTATTGACAATCCTTTCCTCCCAGGTCAACGGATATACCGCACCGGCGACCTTGCGAGGTGGCGGTCTGACGGAGAAATGGAATGCCTTGGCCGTATAGACGACCAGGTGAAAATCAATGGGCACAGGATAGAGACGGGAGAGATCGAGACCATCATGCGTGAATGGCCGGGTATCGTGCAGTGCGTAGTGGCACCGAAAGAGGACCCGGACGGCAATAAACTGCTGGTAGGATATCTCGTGACGGGAGGCGTCAATATCAACAGGGAGCAGCTCAGGGACTATTTAAGGACCAGGTTGCCTGCTTATATGATACCTGCATTCCTGGTGCCCCTGGAACAATTACCATTGACGCCGAACGGAAAGGTCGATCGCCGTGCATTACCAGGTATATCAGGTGAGACGCTCACAAGAGACCATGTCGCACCAAGGAACTCACTGGAGGGAAAGCTGGTAGAAATATGGACCTCATTGCTGAACAAACAAAAGATAAGTGTGACAGACAGCTTCTTCGATCTGGGTGGTAATTCACTGAGAGGGATACAGACGCTGGCTGCCATCAGCAATGAAATGAGGATCACTATTTCCATCAGGGACCTGTTTGAAAATCCGAGCGTAGAGAAGCTGGCGCTGTTACTGGCAGAACGTGGAAGGACGGCAGACAGCAGTCTTAAACATGCTGCTGAAACGGCCTACTATCCGTTGACAGAAGTACAGAAAGCCTTTTGGCTGGCATCTCAGCATCCGGAAGTTTCTGCTACCTATAATACGACCATTGCCTGGGAACTGAGAGGTAGTCTTGATCCGGATAAGCTGCAAAGCGCCTTTAACGCGCTCGTTAGCCGTCATGATATATTGGGCGCTGTAATTGGCTTTGATGAGCAGGGAGAGCCGGTATTTGTGCCAGGAGGGGATACCTCCGGAAATGGGTTCCGTTTTACGGATAATGGTCATCGTCCTGTCGGTCAGCAGGAAGTGCTTGCGCTCTATGAGCAGGAGCGGCGCACTGCTTTTGACTTTGCCAAAGAAGCGCTATTAAGATTTATCCTGATCCGGAATAGTAGTACAGACTACTTTATATTGTTTAATACGCATCATGTTATTTCTGATCCGATCTCCTTGCAGGTGATATTCCGGGAACTGATGCAATTATATGAGCAGTTACTGCATAATGATCATGCGGCTTTGCCGGCGCCACAGTTTACATTCAGGGATTATGCCTGGTCATTGATAGCGCAGGACAAAGAAGAAGAGCGAAGAAATACGGCTGTTTTCTGGAAAAATTATCTGTCGGGCAGGCCTGCGCTTGTAAAACTACCGGGCGCAACACAGCCGGCCTCAGATGGCTTTAAGGCGAAGGTGGTCAGTCTGCGGATAGATGATCAACAGGTACTGGAATCACTACGTGCATATAATCGTCAGCAGCAGAGCACCATGTTCGTCATGTTGCTATCGCTGGTGAAGGCATTGCTGTATTTAGAGAGCGGCCAGGATGATATCAGTTTTGGCTGTCCGATCAATACACGTGACAGCCGTGAACTGACAGATATGGTCGGCTTATTCCTGAATACCATTATTGTACGGACCGTCATTGCGCCAGATACTGATTTTACGGATATCTATCAGCGTGTAAAAACATCTTCTGTGAATGCGATCGCGCACAGCAAGTTCCCTTTCCTGAAAATAGCGGCCCTGGAGCATGAGCAGGGCAATGGGGAACGAAAAGGTTTTAATGTTGGTTTCAATCTCAATCCTACACAACTGATAGAAGATATACAGTCCGCCGGACTGGAATTCAGATCGCTGCAAACAGCTGATCATGTTGTTAAAGCTGACTGGTGGTTTGATATGGCGGAACATGATACGTTCATCAATATAGATTTATCCTATCGCAGGGACAATTTTGACGAACAGTACATGATCGGTTTCATGGAAAAACTGCGTTATCTGCTGCAATATGTCATTGCTGCTCCACGTCAGAAACTGCATAAGATCAAAGAACAGATCGGAGCGGATGTGCAGCGGGACAATGAAGCGCATATGAAACAGTTAAAGCAGCAAAATCTTAAAAAACTCAGGAAGCAGGCGGAATAAAAGTATAATACCATGGATAATATCAGTAAGCTGAAACAAATCAGGTCAGCTGCTACGGCAGGTGTCACCGGACAATCACTTGTTATAAAAGAACCGCTGCATTTCCCGGCAGCATCTACATTGCTACTGGTGATCAGGCCACGTTTTAAAGGGGTGGACCTGACAGATTGGGTTCAACAGCATGCGGCTGAGTTTAATGCGGACCTCAGTAAGTACGGCATTGTTCTTTTCCGGGGTTTTGATACGACGACGCTGGAGGCCTTTGGTCATTTTGTAAATGGGTTTGGTTCTAAACCTTTGTCTTATATCTTCCGCTCTTCGCCACGTCACGAGCTGGATAAGGGCGTCCGGAACGTTTACAATTCCACTGTTTATCCAAAGGCCGAACGTATCAATCTGCATAATGAGTCTTCTTACAGCCGTTCCTGGGGGATGCGTATCCTGTTCTGTTGTTTACAGCCGGCAGCGGAGGGTGGAGAGACCCCTGTTGCAGACTCCCGTAAGGTACTGGCGGCGATCCCGGCTTCTCTGGTACAGCAGTTCCGGGAGAAGGGCGTTCTGTATCGCAGGCGGCTGGTAAAGGGTATCAGTATGTCCTGGCAGGAAGTCTTTCAGACGACGGAGCGAAAGGAGGTGGAGAACATCTGTAACAGGAACGCGATCCGCTATACATTCATCAGTGATGATCATCTTGAAATAGAGTGGGTGAAGAAGGCCGTATACCAGCACCCTTCCTCTCAGGAAGAAACATGGTTCAATCATGTGCTTTTCTTTAACAAATATGCCAGGTATGAAGAGCTGGGGCTGGATTTGTCAGGCAGTGCGCCGGATGACCTTATACATACTGACACTTTGTTTGGTGACGGAACGGAGATCGGTCTGGATGCATACCTGGCCATCAAAAAGGCCTACCAGGAGCATACGGTGGCTTTCCCCTATGAAAAGGGAGATATTCTTTTCCTCGATAATATGCTTGCCGCACATGGCAGGAACGCTTACACAGGTGAACGTCTCATCGCCACTGCCATCATTGAACCTGCAGGAGACGAATAAAAACATTCAACTTTTTTAATAATAACGTATGACCCTTGCACAATTTCAGTTGTCCGGCCAGCAGTCGCAGGACTTGACGATGTGTTGCCAGGACCAGCCGGCAACGATCAACGCGGTGGCTGTTATCAGTGGTAATTACACAATGGCAGCGATTGAAGCCGCTTTTGCTGCTGTTACGGACAGGCATGATATACTACGCACGACATTTGAATACAGGGAGGGCATGAAGCTGCCGCTGCAGACCGTACACGCTCCACAGGGCGGGGAGAATACCTGTTTTGCTACAGCGGTGCTTAGTCTTGCTACTCCTTTGTCTGTTAGTATACAGGCACAGGCAGCGCAGGCTTTTCAGGTGACTGTAAGGGCATTACCGCTTGTGATGGATGATTATTCCATTCGTTTACTGTTTGAAGAAGTAGATACTTTGCTGGGTGGGCAGGCGTTTGCTGTGACAACAGAAGAGCTCCTGCAGTTTGGCGATTACACCAACTGGGAAACGCAGCTGATTGAAGAAGACAACAGGCAGGCAGCTGATTACTGGAGCCGGTCATGGATAGCGGATGCAAAAGTCGATACCATTTGGCATATGGCAGCAACGGGCTATACGACTACTGATTTTACACTGGAAGACCTGCCGTTGGAACAGTGTGCAGCCGAATACAATGTATCTGTCAAATCACTGGTTGCCGCCTTGTTTGCGCAGAGCACCGCACGTTATCAGGCGGATGGCCCATTACAGCTTGTATCGCAGGAAAGCGGCCGCTGTTATGATGAGCTGAAATATACGATGGGGCCTTTGTCCAGGTATTATCCTGTGGGTATTCCTGCGGGATTTACTGGTAGTACTGCGGAATGGGCGACACAGGTACAGGTGCAGCTGGCACAGGCAGCAGACTGGAACGATTATTATTATGTACCAGTCAATTCGCTGTTGCAAAATACACAAGCTCCTTTTGTATTCCATTATCTGGATATAGGAGCCGGAATTGCTCCGGAGATCGTTACGCCTTTTAATGGCACTGTTTTATGCAGGGTTGTAAGACAAAAGGATATATGGCATATCAGCATATCGCATCCGGCAGGGATGGGGTTAGCAACATTCCTGGTGGAAGACCTGAAAAGCAGGTTCCGGCATCCCTCATTGCCGGTATTATATGCAGGGGAGAAAGATCGTCAGGCGATCGCAGACTATAATAACACCGATGTTACATTTGCCGGACCAGATACGGTGCCGGCAATGATACTGGATTGTTTTGCGCAATACCCGGGACAGCTTGCTATACTCAGTGAGCGGAAGGTGTTTACTTACCGTGTACTGGAAGAAAAGGTGAAGCGTATTACGGCTGTACTGACTGCAACATACCATATCGGAAAAGGTGATATAGTGGGTGTCATGTTGGGGAATGATGAAAATGTGGCGGCCGTATTATTGGGTATACTCTTTTCGGGCGCTGCATATGTGCCATTGGACCATCATAATCCTGTACAGCGGCTGGAGCATATTGTAAAAGACAGTGGCTGTCGCTTAATTATCACCGATGAAGGAATTGCTGCGGCAGCTCCTGCATCAGCGATCGCGGAGCTGTTTGTCAGTCTGGATACATTGGAAGCGGCTGCTGCTGTGTATCACAATTTACCTGTGCTAAAAGCCCCTTCTCCGGAAGATATTGCCTACCTGATATTTACTTCAGGCACTACCGGACAGCCGAAAGGGTGCCAGATATCGCATGCAAATCTGTCTAATTATATTCAATGGGCGAATAGCTATTATTTTAATGACTGTCAGGGGAATTTTCCATTGATGACAAGTCTGGCTTTCGACCTTACTGTGACGTCGATATTTACCACATTGACAAGAGGGAAGACCCTGTATTGTCTGGATGAAAGACTTGAGTTGACCGAAAAGCTTCGTTACTGCTTTGATCCGGCCAATGAAATAGATAGTATAAAATTAACCCCGACACATATTGCGCTGCTGGCCGGGACGGACCTGCAGCATACGAATATCGCATGTGTGATCGTAGGCGGAGAGGAATTACATCCTTCACAGGTCGCTATGCTGAAAAAACTGTCGCCTTCCATCCGCATATATAATGAATATGGGCCAACAGAAGCTACTGTCGGGTGTATCGTGAAAGAGATCGCTTCGGCAGAAGCGCCCATTACTATTGGCCGGCCTATTGCGAACATGCGTGTAGCGGTACTGGATGCTGAAGGCAATGTTTTGCCTGTTGGTGTTTATGGCGAGCTGTATCTGAGTGGAGATAGTGTCGCGCCAGGTTACTGGCAGCAGCCGGCTATAACAGCACAGAAGTTTGTTGCCCAGGATGGCGAACGTTATTACAGGACGGGAGACATTGTGCGTTTATTACCAGCAGGAGATATGGCGTTTGCGGGTAGGGTAGACGACCAGATCAAGATCAGGGGCTACCGTATTGAAATGGGCGAAATAAAAACACATCTTTCACAATATCCTGGTGTAGCGGAAGTGTTTGTGGTGGCAAGGAAGGATGTGATGGGAGAAAAGCATATTACAGCTTATTACAAAGCTGAAGCAGAAATCGGGTTAACGGAGTGGCAGACTTTTCTGAAGGACCAGCTTCCGGCTTATATGGTCCCGGCATTTTTTATCAGGATCATTGATATACCACTTACCGTGAATGGTAAGCTGGATGTTGCGCAACTGCCTGATCCGTTTCTGACAGCGATCGCGTCGGGCAAACCCTATGTGGCGCCCGTTACTGTTACTGAGCGTTCAATTGCACAGTTATGGCAGGAGGTACTGCAAAAAGAGAGGATCGGACTGGATGACAACTTCTATGAACTGGGAGGGCATTCTCTGCTGGCGATGCGTGCAGTATCTGCTATCAGAAGAGACTGGAAGGTGGACATAATGATCAGGGACCTGTTGGTGAACCCGACCGTAAGGGCGTTGGCTGCGCTCGTGGACAGGCTGGATAAGCACATGGCGTTGCCGCAGGTCGTGCCGGTTGAGGTGCGTCCGCAAAGAGTGCCGTTGTCTTTTGCACAGGAGAGACTGTGGTTCATAGACCAATTACGTGGCAGTTCGCATTATCATATGCCTGCTGTATTCAGATTGACAGGCAAGCTGCAGGTGGGGATACTGGAAGCCTCTTTCCGTGCTATAGTAGACCGTCATGAATCTTTGCGTACGATATTCAAAGCAGCAGAAGGGGTTCCTTACCAGGAGCTTTTACCTGCTCATACGTGGCGTCTGCAGATGGTAGATCATGTGTCAGCAGATGAGCTGCAGCAGGCTATTAATGAAGAGATAAACAGGCCTTTTGACCTGTCGGCAGACCATATGCTGCGTGCGCGTTTGTTCTGTTTATCAGCAGATGAACATCTCCTGGTATTGGTAAGACATCATATTGCTTCTGATGGCTGGTCTGCTTCTCTGCTGTTACATGAATTCTATGAGCTCTACGAGGCGGCTACAGCGGAACGTGCGGCTGTTTTGCCGGTACTCGACCTGCAGTATGCAGATTACGCCTTATGGCAGCGTCAATACCTGACAGGAGATGTGCTGGAACAACAATTAGGCTACTGGGAGGATAAACTGAAAGGCGTACAACCGCTTCAACTACCTACTGATCTTCCAAGACCGGTGGCGCAAAGTATACAGGGCGACCGTTTGAACTTCAGTCTGGGGAAAGAGCTGAGTGAGCGTCTTGAGACGCTGGCCCAACAGGAAGATGTGACGCCATTCATGCTGCTGTTGTCAGTTTATAAAGTGTTGCTGTACCGCTATAGCGGTCAGACAGATATTTGCGTAGGTACGACGGTGGCTCATCGTCCGCAGCAGGAGTTGGAGTCACTGATAGGCTTCTTTGTCAATACACTGGCATTGCGTAGTGACCTGTCAGATAATCCTGATTTTACAACCCTGTTGTCACAGGTGCGCAATACCACGCTGGAAGCGTATGCACATATAGCGGTGCCATTTGAGAAGGTGGTGGACAGGGTGGAAAAAGACCGTGATAAAAGCCGGAGTTCTGTGTTCCAGGTGTTGTTTGTGCTGAATAATAATGAATCCGCCTCTGTACATGAGTTGGGCGATATTACGATTTCGGCTGCTTCGCTGGAGCATAAGGTCGCGAAGTTCGATCTGACCTTTTTTGTGGAAGAGACAGACAATGGTTTTGGTATTTCAATAAATTATTGCAGTGATCTGTTTGTACCGGAGACGATTGTGCGGATGAGAGATCATTATTTACAGTTATTATCCACTGTCCTGTTGGATCAAAGTCAGCGGGTAGGAGAGCTGCGGATGCTCTCAGCTGAAGAGGAAACATTGCTTTTGTCTGCAGCAAGCGTTCCTGGCTTTGTGAGTGATGCAGCGGCCACTGTTACCTCCCTTTTTGCGGAGCAGGTAGCACGTGTTCCTGCAAC